>Ga0123355_10001498_pt1 | contig 32533 bp, 21 predicted proteins | sample TergutEmb28metaG_3_FD_89872 | JGI IMG/M metagenome (GOLD analysis project Ga0123355, IMG submission 89872) | Embiratermes neotenicus P1 segment gut microbial communities from Petit-Saut dam, French Guiana - Emb289 P1 | ecosystem: Host-associated > Arthropoda: Insects > Digestive system > Gut ...
ACGATGAATGCGGGAAAACGATAGTTCGGGGAACGATGGATGCGGGAATAAATAACGTTATTTATATGGAACTTTATTCGGGACCAAAAATGGCGAATGGTGGATGCGGGAAAACGATCGATATGGGAACGATAGATCGAGGTTCTACTGTATATATATATATATATACACACACTATATACTGTTTAGTGATATGTTAGATAATTTTCTGTTAAAGTTGCTAGATGTTGGTTAGTCTTGCCATCATTATTGCTTAGTTTATTGCCATGATTATTGTTTAGTTTAACTGCTTATCTGTGTGTGGAACTTTAAGTAATAGCAATTGCCTTTGTTTGTTGGGCATGCTTGGTAATAGTGCAGTGTCTATTGGGCAGTTCTCTATTTCCATATCTGCTCAGCCAAATAGGAAGATGCAGAAACTTGAACACTGATGCTGGAAATGTTATACTTGACCAATTAGCACTCTGGCTTTTTGTTTTGGGTTTAGAATCTCCTGTTAAGAGACTTGTTATCACAACTGATGATTTTATGGGTTTCCTCAGTTATTCCAGGCAACTTGCCAAGATGGTATCTGAAATTAAGCCATGACTGGTTGCTTACACATCTGTTTCAGTTCGTAATTGTCCTACCATTTGATGTTGTACAGTCTGCCCTACTAACAAAGTAAAAAGTAAGTTGCATGCTATTGAGAAAATGTTTAACTTCTGGTAGTCATATTCAGCAGTGGATGAATGACAAGGAACAATTACAAATTATTGCTGCTTATTAATATAACCAAGGGGTATGCAGTGGCACAGTTAGTTGAGACACTGCTCTACAAGCTGGAAGGTCACAGGTTTGATTGTCAATTGGGTCATTGGGATTTGTCATTGTCTGAGTCCTCCTGCCTGCACCACAGCCTTTGGATCGACTCAGACTCCAATGGAAATGAGTACCAGGGATGTTGCCTAGAGGTAAAGGCAGGCCAATGCATAGGACCGATGACCTTTCCACCTTCCTGTGCCAGTTGTCTAGAAATCCGGGGAGCCTCATTTTCCTGGAGCCGTATGGACCTGTCTGGGCCAGTATAGCAATAGTTTCCCCTGTAATGTAACCAAAATTTTACAAGATTATTACTGCCCGTGTGTTTACAGGCTTTCCTTTCCAAGTATGTGGATGAAACAGCTGTGTTCAGACGCCGTTCTCAGTCAGAAGATGACAATCCGCCTTCACCAATAACAATGGACTCAGATGGAGGTGGCCCTATGTCATTCCTTGGAACACATCACCGTGGACCTCAGTCACCTGCACAACAAAGAGAAGGGGGCCTTCGTTTCCATCCTCCTCTTACACCTCCATCAGGAAGTAATCCTCACACACCTGCTAGTCCACATCCAACTATGTCACAGGTATCTTCTGAGTCACACTAATTCTTTGCATCTAGTATAAAGACACTAACTGATGTATGCAGTATTATCAGTTAACAAAAAATTGTTGGGAGTGTACCTGATGTACTGTGTTCTTAGAATGGTTGTCTGCATTTAGACACTGCAGCCTTTCAGGTAGACTGCTTGCATAAATGCACGGAAAATATACTGTATATGGCTGCATGTACAATATAGTCTTCCTGATGATGAACATAAGATGTTCGAAACATGTAGAAGACATGAAGAAATGAATTAAAACGTTAATTTAAAGAGTGCATTCTGTTGGTTAATATTACATAATTGTATCACAATGCAGGGTACAAAAACATAAAAAAATGTATAAGACCTCAACATCTAAACATCGGATCTGTTACACAGCGCGCGCGCGTGTGTGTGTGCGTGTGCGTGTGTGGATTTAAAACAAACGGATGTATGTGGATGATTCGTGTCCTCCTAAGTATCACATGTGTGTGTGTGTGTGTGTGTTTGTGTGTGTGTAATGGGATGAGTCGTGTTCGGTTAATTTGATGCTGTGTGAGCAAAATACAGAAATTTAAAATGACACCAGCATAATTATAAAACCTTCATCAGAAACAGAGAAGTTAGATTTTTGTGTAGGTTAAACTTGCTAGAGAAGGATTTAAGACAAACGGATGTATGTGGATGATTCGTGTCCTCCTAAGTATCATGTGTGTGTGTGTGTGTGTGTGTGTGTGTTTGTGTGCACATGCATGCGCATGTGTGTGTGTGCGTGCATGGGCATGGGCGCGCACAACAGAATCCAAGCCATATCGTATTTTATATATGGGTGGCAGTTCAACCAACTAGTTAGCTTGGGGAAAAAACTGTTGTATAAGGTACTACATGGATTAAGTCTTAGTGTTCCATAACAGTAATGTGGCACTTGTTTTGCAGGAAGTCTTTTTTTTGCAGGATACAGATTGAGTGATTCCAAAATACTATTAGTATGATGAGGAAATTTTGGGACTAAACAGTTATAGCAAGAAAATGTTATAGACAGGAATTTTATAAGTGTATTCTGCTGTATGCTGTTTTATATGGATCAAGAAAATCAGGACAGATAGGAACTAAATGGAAGGCAAACCATCCATGATTTTATTTTATAAAATGGTGACAGCTTTAACCAACTGGTCAACTTGGGGATAACATATCTATTAATTAATATATTACATGGATAAATGATGTGGAAATCAGTCTGGAAACAAATAGGAGACAAATATTTATATTAATTATAAAGAAATAGGGTGTGTATTAACAAGTTTTGATACATGATGGAGACTGTTGTGGACACTGTAATAAATCTTCACATTTTGTTAAAAGTCATGGGATTTCTTGACCAGTTGAGCTACTGTCAGTTTCTGATGGACATCAAAGTAGTTGGTTGTTAAGTTATGTGTACATGTGTTGGCAAATTTATATTTCAGGCTGGTCAGCACCAGAGTTTTGGCTCCAGCCCAGCTACCTCCTTTAACCTAGCCTCTCCTCCTTCCTTGCCACCAAATATAAACCCATCTCCCAATATGTTACCGCACCCATCACCAGGAGGACTCCTGGCAAACTCACCTTCAAACCCTCTGCATGTGCCAAGTCCAGCAGGACTCATGCCAACATCTTCCCCTGGGCCCTGTCCCACTGTGCCAGTGGGGCACTCTCCAGCCAGTTCTTTCATGGGACAAACAGGTAGGTAAATGGGAATGAGTGTGATTGTGCATGTTCTGTGAAATGTGATCATTGCTTCTGTTTGCATTTTATATTGATATTTCTGTTGAAGGTGTTTGGGTGAATCATGAAAGATCAGAAACTTACTCTCAGAACCACTTGCAGCTTACTGGTGCTCTTGAAGATGCTAAGTTCATTTTTTTTAGAAACAATGGTGCCCCTTAAATTAGGTTTCTTAAAATACCCTGTTTGCTTTTGTTTGATTTTTTGTGGGTTGAATGTAAAACGGAAACTTAGTATTTTTGTGGAATGTCTTCATCTGTGTAGTATTTCTTAATTATGTAGTAAAAGTATCAGATAGTAGCTGATCATGCATTGAATATATCAGTAATAACAATAGAAACGTAGGACTGTGTGTGGAAAAATTTGAGGAAAGTATGCTTTATGAATTGTACTGTGAATTCTTGCTAATGTTGTGCTTTTGGTTGGGGAAGGGAGGGATGAAATTACACAGTTCATTTTGCAGTTTTCTCATGCCTCCATGAAATGTTACTTGAATACAACTGGGAGTTTATGGTTCATGTTGAGCGAGAAGAGAGCAGTGAGGAGGAAAAGAATAGGTGTGTTCAGGGTGTCCTTAACGCTATATACAAGTACAAATATTATTACTGCCTTCATATTGGAAGCTGTTTGTGTAGTGTGATTGTCCTGTTGAGTGTCAACCTACAGCAAATGTGATGTACTTACTCGTATATATATTTTCCACTTTCCATGACTTGTGTAATGTAAATGGTCAGCAGCACACCTTTGATTTCCTGTGGACTAGAAGTAGTTTGGTAGTAGGGAAGGATTAAATTTATTTATGTCAGGAGATCGGCCATCCCACCCTGTGTTCTTGACCCCTATTATAAGAAGAACGGATTTAAGAAGAAATCATGCACTAATTCGTATGCTGAATTATTTGAAGACTGAAGTATAGTGGAATATTCAGAGAACATATTTTCAGTATTCTTGGATTAAAAATTGGTAGGTATTGCTGTTTCTAGAAGACATTTTCTGTTGTAGCAGAAAACATCATGTTTACATATTACTTCATTGATGCTGGTTTTTATGGGATGCTGAGCATAGTGTGTTTATGAAAGAACAGCTCAAAATTAGGCATTTTATCTACATAGTCTGTTGTACAACTGTGTGATGTAATATGGTTATTCGATAATATTGATTCTTTTATCTTCTTGTAAGAAAAGAATTGCAGCCATGCATTCTGCATTAACTTTGTCTTCTGGTAACTGTTTGTTGTGTGCAAATACCAAAGTAGTTTAACACATTTAATGAATTAAATCATTTGTGATTTTGACACTATTGTGACACAAGAAATTCGCTGTTATTAGGTGAAGCTTTGTTGCCTGCCTCTGTGTTGTATAATTTCTAATTTGAGGAAATGAATGGTTTTGAAAGTAAGATGCTGCAGCCATTTTCTTTTTCATGTAAGAAATGCTTGTGTGCATGTTATCAAAATGTTATTTAACCAAGTAACTGTCAGATTATTTTCTTTCTTAATTTCTGCAAGTGTATAATATATGTTTTAATAATCTTACATATTATAGGAGAATGAATTTGTGTTGGGTGGTGGTTTAATATGCAGTGTTTTGAATTTATTAAGTGATAATAATGCTAACATGAATTTTGGGATAGCAAGACTATGAATGATTGAATTCATTTCACATTAATGAACTTAAAAAAAATCATTAAAAGGCCAAAAAGTGTGGCCTCAGTTATCTTTACGATAGAATTTTGAAGTTCAGTAATGTGATTTGTGCCTGACCCAGGGCATACAGATGGCAGCCCATTTCCTTCGTCCCAGAGCATGGCCTCCCCTGCCACGTCCAATTGGCCTGGTTCTCCCAGCATGCCTCGCCCTTCGCCAGCCCGCCCAGGGCAGTCACCTGGGGGTACAGGGCATTCGGCCCTTCACAGCCCACAGGCCGATCACAAGCCAGGTCAGTTACCAATAGCAATGTGACTCATTCCTTTTGTTCCTGGAGCATGACACTTTTGTAGCTAGCATAGAACTCTGGTTCGAGGTTAATGTTATGCAAAAGTCACTTGCTCTTCTGCTTGTTCTTTGTAGTTGGAGATACAGTTACTTGTCTATATATAAAGATGTAACATTACCATGCTTGATATTTACCACCTGTTTAGAAGTAGTTTTACGAAGGGGTCCACAATTTTTCCAAAAATCTAGGAACCACTTCTAAATTCTAGGTGGTGAAATGAAGCAAGTTACATACCAAGGACCCACAGTTCTGGAGTGACCTGTGAACATCACTGTTATCTGGCGCTTTCTGCTTGGTGCATGTGAACTGATATGCATCTTTTATGTAAGGGAAAGAAAAAGTGGCTGAATATATTAGGCAGCACTGTACAAAATTTAGTCACCTAGGCACCTAGGATTTGTGCATCCGTAGTTTCTCCCATATTAATTTCATATTTTCTCAATTTTTTAAGTTCCCTTTCATTATCTTTTCCAATGAATAAGTTTGAATTGAAAGTTACCATGTTGTGGGTGCCAACTATTTGAGGGGAACCTACTTGGCTGCATTATTGGGTAGTCTGTTATGATGATGGAGGCAGCAGGTCCCTCTGAAGCACTGGTATGTATCTACCACTACATGGTGTTGTACTCTAGAAAACACTGATCTTCACAGTCACTGTTGTAAGAACCGTACGTTTCTGTGTCAATCAGACTTCATAAGTTTCTGCATATTGTTTGCAGTTCAGAAATGATATTCTTGTCATTGTGTGACTGATGGATTACATTGTAACAATTTATGTTTATTTATATTGAAATGGTAACTTGATTGCCATCTCAGGTGTTGTGAAATTAGTGCTGACCACTTGTGCAGGTCAAACTGCCCCTGATTTCTGTCACTTGGACCATGGTATTTGTAGTGGCTGATGGTAGTCCATTATCAAACATTGGTATTCAGACCACCAGTGGCGTACCCAGGAATATTGTTCGAGGGTGGGGGTTCAACAAATTCAGTTGAGGACAGAGAACAGGGATCTGGGGGCGGTAGCCCCCTACCCCGTAGTCAAGGGTTCTGGAGGCAGCTGTAATTTGGTACAAGAAATTTAATTTCATACGGTAAAAGTTTCATTTTTTTGGTACTTTAAGAATATTTATGATGACAACCAATTTATTTATCATTGCTAATGTAAAACAATTGCAAACCTAGGTAGTTTTAGAATTTTACTGCCTTTTTTCTGAACATCATGGAGTGTTGGCATCCTAAATTCAGCAACTTTTAACAGTTTTTCACAATCGGGTTGAGTTTGGCATGATTTTGGAGGGCCTTCGGAATTTCGAGTGGGGGGGTTTGAACACCCCAAACCCCCCACTCGGTATGCCACTGCAGACCACAGTACTGCTGAATTGACTGCAGTGTAAGTCTGTTGTCAGATGCAGAGATTGGCTTCTGTTTTATGACAGTATAATGACAGCAGTAATGCAGTTTTCGTTGTGGAGACCATCAGGACCCCATGTTTTCATTATCAGTTACCAGTTTTTAGTGGGGTGCATAGCTTCTCATACATTTCATCATGTGGAAACTTACGCTGCAGTTTACTTTAAAATTATGGTCTGGTGTCATGTACCGGTGATATCAACATATGAAACATAGCATGATTTTAGAACTTTTTTTTGGTTCTTTCTTATGTTGAGTAGAAGTTTTTGGCTGATTTGCTTTCTGCCAGCCACTACATGTGTATTGTCTTGTTTCCTGATGCCATTTTGAGTCTACCTGCAAAGTGTGTGCATGAGATAACAAGAAGTAGAAAACACATAGAAACTGCATAACTCATGCTACTAACAAATGGATCGAAGTGGAGTGTCTAGAAGTGTTGTCTGTACGTACTATATTTTACTGGAGGAGCTAGGATAGTGTAGTCTATAGTGATTATGCTACAGGCTGAGCAGTCTGGGGTTCATATCCTGGCTATGGGACTCATCCACCCTCTTTCTCAGTGGCTGCTGGGGTTCTTTCCTGGGGGGATATGATGTTGACCACTCACCTTTGTCTCATTCCAAGGTTAAGAATGAGTGGAATTGTACCTGTATTCTTCCTGTTGGCCACCATTTCCTGTGCAGAGATAACTTTGCCCTTTACTACTTATGTATTTTTATTTACAGATTCCGCTTTTTATTCTTTTTCTAAACACATGATGGCAGTACAGATAGGCTACATAGCCAGTGAGGATGCTGTAGTAGCATATCATCTTATGAAGACTTCTCTTATTTTGTGTGATTTTGATGTTAAGGAAGATGTGAAGGGAAACTGATTTACAGTAGACTTGATAGGTGTTTAGGAAGATGGTGTGGTACTCAGATTCTGGTGAAGAGACATATTGCCTATGGAGGCAGAAGGGAATATGTTGCAGTGTTTATGGAATGAATACACCATTTATACTTTTGACAAAACTTGTGTCATTGTACAAGTATTTGTTTATTAGAAAATATATGAAACTTGCGCAATATTTAACCTGTATCAAAATAAATATTATTGCCTGAACAGCTACAGCTGATATAGGAGTTGAATTTTTAAATATACTTAGATGAATTGTGTGCTGGAAATATTTGTTGCCCCTCTTTCACAGGAATTTGGTGCTTTGGAGCCTGCTTTCAGTTTCAGAAAGTATACTGGTGTTTCCAGTTACTCCTAGGTCAGTCAGTGTCTGTGTTTGACTTGTTACATTGTCTACTTATTTTCATACTGAATATTTGTTGCCTTTTTAATGTGTCATGTTCACTTGACTGTGGATATGTTACTTAATTTTAAAATTATGTAGTTTAGGACACAGCATCTCTTAATATTGTGTGCATTTGTCCATTTAGGAGTAAGTCATCTGTCACGCGTCCTTCCTCAACGTTCGTGGGCAGGAGCAGTGCCTACATTGTTGACTCATGAGGCTCTAGATCTGTTATGCTCCCCCTCTCCCCATCCACAGCATCTTCCTGGTCCAGAACTGTCTCCACTGGAGAGATTCCTAGGCTGTGTGTACATGCGTCGCCAACTGCAAAGGTTCATTCAGAATGACGACTGTGTATGTATCTCAACATTATCACCATTCAGGCATGTCTTCTAACAATATGAATATTGGAAATTTGTTATATATTTTTTCTTTGTAGTTTTTTGTGGTAATTTTAGAGCCATAATGGTAATATTTCGTTTATAATATGTGATGAACACAGAGGTGGCAGCAAGTACAAAATATCAGGCTTGAAGTTACTAACTAATAATGTAAGCATTAATCTGTGCTTTGAACTTCTTTATATATTCTGAAGGTGCCATGTAGCTGTGATTTATATTCTGGCTGTATACTGAAAATCTGTCCATGCATATTTCATAAATGTAGTAAATGTAGTAATCTGATGTGCTGTGAATGTCAGGACAATATGCATTCTAATTGTGTGCAGTAGTTAAGATTACGGTTTGAATCTTGTAAATTTACAAATTTTTACTACTGTAGTAATGTAGGTGCTAGAATACCATTCTGTTCTTGTGATATTCTTGTCATTGATGAGTTTGCATTGATAGCTGGGAAGCAAGATAACGGGTCATTAATTGCATCCATAAACACCATATTTCTTGCAGTACCCAGCAGAAAGGAGCACTTTGGTCATTGGTCAGGTTGACATAGGTCACACAGCATGAATAGGAACACAACAGTAGGCAGGAAAGGGGGGGAGTGTGGGCGGTCAGCCCCTCCATCAATGGAATGGCTTTCTGTGGGTCTGCTATTGTTGCAATTACCTGCCTGACTGAGGACTATTGTGGTTTTTCTTAGTCCTTACAAATGCAATCATGGTTATTGTAAAATTCTCGTGTAGCATACATGCACAGTGGTAATTATCATAAATGATTATGAATTAAGATTGATGTGGAATAAAGGGCCCATAATTTATTTTAAAATGCTATCCCAGCATATGCTCAGAGGGAATGAAGGAAATTATATGAGCCTGTGTCAGAATAGCTGTTCTCAGTGCTAGGATTCAAACCCAGTACATATGGAGTATGAAGCATGAGTGGTAAATGCTATGATATGATCTTTGACCATGAATTCTTCTTCCATTGGCTGTACACCCCACTGTGGGCTTTGGCCTGTCGAACAATATCCTTCCATTTTTTCCTATCTGCCACCACCTCTCTCCTTCTTCTCACTCCCAGCACTTGAAGATCTCTTTCTGCTTCCTCTTTCCATCTTTTCCTGGGTCTTCCCCTTCTCATCCCTTCTAGTTCTTGAGTGAAGATCTTTTTGGGCATCCTATCCTCCTCCATTCTCTCTAGGTGACCTAACCAGCTTACATATCCTTTGCCCTTTTATCCATTTTACTATATTTTCTCCTTTGCTCATCTCTTCTAGTTCTCGATTCGTCCGACTTTTCCATTCCCCGTTTTCATATTTAGGACCATATATTCTTGGAAATATTTTCCTTTCAAAAATTAGCAAAGCTTGTTCTTCTTTCTTCGTCAGCGTCCATGCTTCCGCTCCATACAACACTACCGGTCTCTTATTAATGTCTTATATAATATAATTTTAGTAGCTCTGGATAAAAGTCAACTCCTGAAGAGACTTATAGCGGCAAAATAAGTTCTCTTGCTTGCCAAAATACGTCTTTGTATTTCTTTTTTCACGCTAGTATCATTACTGATTAGTATACCCAAGTATATGAATTCAGCTACTCCTTCATAAGTTAAACCATTTGTGGTTGCCCCTTTCACAGATCAGGACCATGAATTCTGGAATGATATTGCCTGGAACCTTAAGCTTCTAGTGCTTCCAGAGTATCATGCATGAATGTGATTTTTTGCCATCAGTTGACTGGTATCCCATCTACAGAGCCTGGTGTAGTGAACTTCAAGGTGGAGTCGCTGCAGTGCCGTGTAGGTCTGAATCCTCAACATCTGCAGTCACTCCATATTAAGGTTTCTCCACTGCCTGACAACAAAGAGCAATGGACTGCTGAAGAAATGCAGGTTAGTAAAATCTAAGTAAACTGATTTAATTTGTATCTGCTTGTTGATGCGTTTTGGCCAATGCTTGTGTTGAATGAGATGTGTTTTATGTTAAACAGCCCATTGAACTTGAGCTAGTATGACTTCAGTCAATTATACTGTGTATAAAATGTAACTTTCCTGTTTGTTTCCTGTTCTATACCACAGAGAGAATATAGAGCAACTAAGGATACTGTAAAATTTACTCTGTCCGTTTACCAGCAAGTATGGTAGTCATTGTTGAAGTATGTGAGTGGTGTGGCAGAATTTTTTGATCAAGTGAGTAATGATTGCCTAGGATGTGATTTCAAAAGTTTCTTCAGTTCTTCCATGTGTGGCAGTAATTGATACTTTATTTACCAACTCTCTAAAATGGGATGTTAAAGGAATTTGTTGTTTCATTACTAGAATACTAGCATTTAGCAATATCGGTATTTTCAATGCAGTGGTGCTACACTAGCATGTAGCACTGTCACAGGTGATGTTTCAGCTACTGCATATTGCTGTGTTGATGATAGTGTCCATATTGAAGGTTTCATATGGGTTCTTGTCTGCGTATGTGTAATACCCTTGGTGGGAGTGAGCCGCGGCAGTTTCCATGTTATCTGTGAGATACACGCTGATGGCAAAGAAACGGTTGAGCATGAAGCATATAGTAGGATGTACCACAACTGGATGGCTACATTGCATTTGAAATTAACAAATGAATTGCTGTAAGGCTATGAGAACAGCCAATGAAAGAGTCAGTGGAGTAGTTAATGAATATTTTGGCAGCCCATTTATTTTTTTATTTTCTATACTGAAATACTTCATTGCCCTCATTAGAATATGTAGTAGCTTCTAAAATTTTCCAGAATTTGCTGGTATAATTTACAGGATTTCTTATTGTGAATAAAGAAGTACACCTTGGTACCTTTCGGCGCCTTTGGGATGCGGTCAGAAGGAAACACTCCAAAATATGGGGAACCAACAGTTGGTTTCTCCTTCACGACAGTGCTCCAGCACACCAGTCAGTTTTCGTCAAGAATATCTTAGCAAAGAACTATGTGACTGCCTGGAGCATGCCCCATGCTCTCCTGACCTGACTGTAGTTCAATTTTATCTCTTCCCTCAACTGAAATCAGCATTGAAGTGATGGCACTTGTATGATGCTGCCCACATCATTGAGAATGCTGCAGTAGAGCTGCAAAGGCTTTTACAAAATGGCTTCCAGGAATGTTTACAGCACCTTTACAGTCACTGGCAGAAATGTATTGTTGCAAAAGGGGACTATTTTGAAGGCAGTGTAGCTTAAATGATTGTACTGTTTTATAGGTCTCAAAAATAAAATAATGCTGGGAACATTTTGAAGCTACCACATGTATCATACTGCCATGACTAGAAAAAAATGCTCAGCCATCAGTTGGGGAAATAACCTGATTGTGTGGTTCATGTGCTATATGTTTCTGTCATCAGGGTGGCAGTTAAGTTATGCTAAAACAACATTATGTTTATGTGAAATGTACATTTATACTTATGTATGTGCAAGCACGTGTGTGTGCTGTGCACATGCATGCATACACACATTTTTCAGATTGTAAGTTTTTGTTTCCTGTATGTTTCAGATCATTGAGAAGTTCTTTGACACCCGTGCAGCTGCTCCTCCTTATAAACCGAATGCTTTGTCAGGTTTTGGAAGGATGCTGAATGTGCCATGCAATGTCTTGAAAGACTTTATACAAATCATGAAACTTGAATTGGTAGGTGAATATATGGAGATGTGTTCTTATTCTAAGTTTAATCATTATTGTGAAGTTTTATGCTTTCATAGTGGTGCAGTGGAAGTTTCTATTGCTCTTGGGATATCATAGCACATTACTGGGTGATTGGTGCCCACTGTTATGATACAGTTTATTGGTGGACGTTCGACCCTTGAAGATGAGACCACTGTGCTGTCTCCAAATGTGGGACACTAAACATCCAATGTTGCAGCACAATATCCCGAAAGAACACAGATCTTAACTTTTCTTGCACTCTCTGTGTGGTGAATGCTTATTTATATAATACCACTCTCAGTAACTGTGACTTAAGAATCATGAAATGGTGGAGTGACTTGTGAATAATGTTAAGCACCGAGGTCTACCCAGCCTCCAGTACAATGAATACCAGGGCTGATTTTGTTTTTCTTTTTATGATGTGCTTTATAAAGAGCACTTACATTTATTTTTATGAACATATTTCACCACAGGGTATGTAGACAGAATGATAATGACAGTTCTTCCATACTCATACTCTTGAACTCATGCCTATTGTTCATCAAGTTTAAAACCTGTGTGCATGTCTCACACAATAGTTCGCTTGTCTTGAGTGGAAGGGGCAGTGTGTCCATCAATGTGTACGAGATCCAGGGTTCTCACAGTGGTGGCAATTGTGTTGTGGTCTTCTGGGTTGTGATACTTACAGTGTGCAATATGGCTACCTAAGTTACAGAGGAACACATTGTCTTCTGCCTTGAACATAGATACAGTGTGTTGCTCCAGTGCATTTGTACCCACCTTTCAGACTGCACAGTACCACAAACTGGCAATACCACAATGTCAGTATTTATATATATGTAGTACTGGGTGCTGAGATAGCATAGTCCATGTGGTGAATGGGCAATGGGCTCGGTGATCCATGGTTTGAATCAGCAGCTTCAAGCACTTTTTCTCTTCTGTAAAATGTCCAGACCAGTTACGGGGCCTTCCCAGTCTCATATTCAATGACAATGAGGGTTCTTTCCTGGTGTTAAAGTGGCCAGTGCGTGGAGCTGTCTATTTACCTCCATCTAGTGCTCAGGTTAAGAACAAGGGAAGCTGTACCTCTCCTCCCTCTTTATGCCTTCATGTCATGGGCAGGGGCAACTTCTTGTGTGCTTAGTATTAATTTTTGTGCAGGAGATGGATGACGTGGCAGTTCATATAACTGTGCGGTTGTGCTGGTCACCTTATCATAGGCGTCACATTCTTGTAACTGTTTTCCGTTAACATGAAGTCATGTCTTTATTAGATTCCAGGACTGGTACAACAGCAGCAGATGAAGTGGGCTGTGCAGTGGAGCCTGAGGATTCCGCCATCTGCCACACCTATTGTGCCGACTGGGATGGCAGCAGTGCTAGTTTGTAGGACCAAGATCCTTTTTTTTGTAAGTTCATTTCTTCCCTTTGCATAGCCTAGCCTTAGCTTGTGTTAAACTTTTATTATGCTTCGTATGTAACATCTTTGAAGGTAGGTCATGCCTTGAGTAGGTAACAGAAGCTGTGTGTGTCCCAGATGTGCTGTGTAGTGGGTATGGTAATTATTGTAGCATTATACAGCAGAATATAAATCTTTGAAAAATGAATAACATGTTTACTTCTGAAAATAATGTTATTAGGCTCTGCCTTACAAGGAGGAAATATAAAAATGTAGGTGGTGTAGTAGTGATGGATGCAGTAACAAATGGCCTTCCCCCCCCCCTTTCCAGTTTCTCTTGAACATACCTTTATTTATTTATTTTTTTGTTTTTATGTTATTGCTGTAACTAGTCAGATGTTTTACTGGTGCCTTATGGGATTTCAGGAAGCAGTCTAGTTCCTACTGAGGTATTAACTTATAGTGTTTGAATATTCCCCTGGTGAATGAGTACTGGAAGTTTGTTGAAAGCAAATTCTAGTTAACTTTCTGATGATGACAGTGGCAAATCCTCAAAGATATTTTGAAGTGTTAATTGACATTTTAAGCCACTGGCCATGTCTCACATTATTGCAACATGCAAATGCATGATACAGCTGGCCAATAGTGTCTTTTTTTAAAAATACTAATGCCATTACTGCTGAGTTAAAATATGACTGCTGGCCCATTAGATTTAAAATTCCCTATTTCCAGAAAAACTGCAAGCCCTAAATTAATGCGCGTACGCATATATAATGTCAGTGTATTGAAATATATATTGCATGCCAACAGAACCTAGTGTAATGGTTTTATTAATTTCCCAGCTCCAAATTACTCGTATTGGAGGTCCGTACCCATCCACCATGGATGCGCCATCACTGGTCTTGCCGTTAGTGTATGATGTGAGTACAAACCTGACACAGTTGGCAGAGAAGCGAGATCCAGGTCCAGCTTCAGCCACAACTGCAGCCAGCCTTCAGCTTAAGAGGTTTGCTGAATTTGGAGTCAGCCATAATGAATGTTCACTGTTTCCTGCTGTGAGAGATTTGCTTTGCACTCTCAGTCTTCCGTCAGAATCTCAAGCACAGGTAAGACTACTGATGTGTGATGAGCAGAAATGTATTACACACATTTGTAATTATAGTGAGAATTTTCTTATACGTCAGTTGTGTCCAGGCACCAGGGTACTCTATGTAGGATGGCCAGGACTCTCAGCAAGTTCTACTGGCCTCGTTATACAAATGTGAATATTTAAAAAGCATATGCTGAAAGTTGTTGCCTGAAGTTCATTACCTTTTTGGTTGTATATTGCAGTAGATGATATACTTTTTACCACAAAACTGTTACTCTTTTATAGTTTATATGTGTATTAAAAATATCAGGGGAAGAATGTTGTCAGGCTAATTACAGTACTACAAAAGTAATTGTTTGCAGTATGTACAAAGAATAAAAGACTTGGGCAGTACTGCCCATGAGGAAATGGAAGTCTTGGAGGACCACTGAACTGTTGTTAGTGGTAGTTAATGGTGATAATTAAACAGTATGAATTGGAGTGGCACAAGTTAGTTTGAACTGCTTTTGTGGATGACAGCATTCATGCCCCCGCAGACTTAAGTTGTGTGTATGAGTTAATGCTAACAATTATAGGTGCCCTCTTCTCCCATCCCCCCAACCATGCAGCCTTCTCCTGCAATGCAGATGCATTCACCAATGCCTGGAGGAGTTGTAGGATTGCCACCACAACCTGGCGCAGGGGGCCCACCTCAGCAACCTGGTGGCCCACCTCAGCCTCCATACCCTGTTGGCATCGCAATGGGTCAGCATCCAATGATGGGTCCTCAGTAACGAAGATGATTAAAAAAGTGAAAGATTAATCCTGTGAAGGGTAGGTAATTGTGTTTCATAAAATATTTATGTATTCTGTATTTGTAAATTATATGTAGCAGTTGTTGGTAGTTCCAGTATACAGGCACCAGTCAGACACTCAGAAACTCAGTGCCACCAACATGCTGTTCTTCAGCGGGTATGCACTTATGCCAAATACCATATCATCTGCAACATACCTTGAAGTGAACATCTTCCTGGCAATCCTTAATATGCAGTAAGAAATCAGTAGCACAAGGGCTGTGTACATTTGTTTCTTGTTGTTTTATTATTTAAAAAATAATAATATACATGACAGAAATAAGCATATTTCTCATAAAATGTTTTTGTTATGTTCAAAATTTTTTTGCCCCAAGAAATATTTCAACCAGTAAAGGTTATGTGGGCTCTACACCAGATAAGGAGCCTGGTTTGACATTCACAGGGCCGTGCATCGTAATATTATTCCTATAATAAAACCAACTAGATGCACCATTGTATCAAATTTATTTATTTTAGAATGACACTCTACATGTTTCGGATGGTCTTTCCGTGCATCACCAGGAGTTCAAGACTGTGCATATGGCACCAGGCATTTTTCAAACAGATACTGCTGTCTGTTTGCTAGCAAGCAGACAGCAGTATTGATACATTGGTGCATCTAGTTGGTTTCACTATAGGAATAAGGAGCCTGGTGTTTTTCACAGAAAAGTCCATGTAGCAGTGTGACCTGGAACTGAATGCCAGGTCAGTCAGTGTCTTATTGCGAGGCCCCGTGAATGCTAAAATCAAGACTGCTAACATTAGATGATCGAGCGATCCTATTTGTTAATGTGCTGGATTACTAGAAGACTCCAGGTCCAAATTTTGTGACTGTAATATGAAGAAAAAATACAATTAAGACTTCCAGAATACTGATTACTAATTTTCTTGTGATGGGAACTAATCCAACTTAAAGCCAACTGTGTGTACCAAAACTTCCTGGCCAGTACAATTTGTACATTTTACTTGCGTTAAAATGTAAGTTGGATAGTTGTAAATTATACTTACCTGCTTTCCCCATTCCTTAACACTTCGTACACCATACAGTAAAGATGGATAAGTATACATCAGCACAAATTACTGAAGAAGCTTTATTTCATTGAACAGTGTATTATGGGTACACAAAATATAAAATGTATAGTAATGATGTAATGAATAGTTATGTACAGTATGTAGAAAAGTACTAGATTTGACACATACATACTACAAATGTAAGTGCTGCAGTAAAACGTGGTTAAAGTGAATGTGCGGGCACCTGTAATGCCAAGTTACACTTATGACATCAGTCAGTCCCAAGTGACAGTAGATATTGGAATATAAGATTTTTATATTGAATTTTTAATTTTCTAACACTAAAAGGTTTCTTTTACACTATAGGCTTTGTGACTGTTGACCATGTTTGACAGTCAGTTCCAAATACATTTATGGAAGTTTGTACATTATGTATGTCCTTTGAATGCTTGAAATAATCGGCAGGAACAAAAATGTGTTGCTAATTTTGTGCATGGTAGTAACAAATCTGCAGCTTCATTCACATCTAAACAGTAATGGCATTGGTAAGGTACTATTGTGGTTTGAAGACATCTGCCGAAACCTCCCTCACAATATCTAGATCCAGGATTTGGTTCAAGAAACCATCAGACTAATGTGGCAGACAGTGTGGCAGTGCCCTTGGCAGCAGTGATTGCTGATGCATACAAGAGATGTATGATTAGCTCAAATGTCAGTTTGTGGGACATTCTCTGCAGTCAGCAACTCCATTGCTGCATGTTGTTTATTCTGCAGTATGTCATTTTCATGGCTGTAATTTAGAGATCACTAATGGCAGAACTGTGGAACTAAACACAAAAGTATGGGAGGATTTAAATGAATGCATTTTAGTTCACAGATTTGTTTCTTAGAAAATAAAATAAGGAATTGCTGTTTGACATGCCATATTTCCACCAACCTCTCTGTACAGGGACACTTAAAATCCCTGTCTCTGGATGATGCAGTATATAAAAAATATAGTTCTTTTGTTTTAATCATTCATGTGTAGCAGAGTTAAAAAATTAGTTGCCCCAGAATTTCTTCGTAAATGCAGAGTTGATGGAAACTTGAGCTGCTTGATACTTGCACACATTGTTACTTTATGTCCTTAGTAAGGAACAATATACAGGACCAAAATTTAGTAACACCTGTCATAGAGTGATGGATTCAGCTTGTACTGTTTATTACAACATGAAATATAAGTTCTCTTTCCTAAGACATTAAGAAAAGATAGCATAGTTCATTCACAATGACATTTACCTCTTACAGTTCATTATAACTTTAATATGTTCCTTTTACTGATTGAAAATATGGCTTATGAAATTATTCTGAAAACAAGAAAGCATGTTAAGGGTGGCAGGATAATAACTAGATGGTAATCTTGGGGCATACCATGAACTTGGACGATACTGATGTTAACTGTCTTTTTGCTTTATACATACATAATATGACACATCTTGCGTGTTTATAATCATCCAGCTAATGGAGGACTCTGCTGCTTGTAACCCTAGAATGTAACCAGATACACAGTGGAAGGAGAAGAATCATACCACACCATCCTACCGTACAAATTTTATTTTTTTGATAGAATTTAACTTTGGCAGCATCACCTAAAACAGGATCAGATCACAGTTTTGATTACAGGCATAGCTGGTTGAATGTATAGTGGACATAACACAGGGAACACAAACAATTTACACTGAATTTCTATGTACTCCTATTATCTACATTTCACATTTCTAAATGTACTGGCTTATTCAATATAGATGAAATAAGTATATACAAATATGACTAATCTTAATTCTCTCCATATTTAGTCCATTCTCAGATTCGGTTTTTCATAACGTAAAAGTCATATAGTTTAACACAACATGTATATTGCTGATAACTTTATAAATTTTCCTACTATACTTTGTATAAATAAGATCCAGACATTTCTTAACGATTCACAACATGTATAAGGTGCATTCACTTTATCAACCAATGAATGTACTCAATAAAATACAAACCACAAAATACAATTCATGACAACTGTCAAACTCCTACATGTTTTGGCAGCGGAGTGTCATTCTCAGGGAATCTGCTAGATTGGCATGTTGGACTTGTATTTCTTTGTTTTTGCAGACTTCCTGAGATGACATTCCAGTGCCAAAACATGTAGGAGTTTGATACATGTCATGAATTGTATTTTATGATTTGTACCTTATTGTATCTTATTGAGTGCATTTGTTGGTTGATACAATGAATGTAAGAATATACACGATATTAGTAACATAAATTTAAAAAAATGCAGAAGGTGGTTAACCCTGCCAGTATTTTTCAAGTTTAATAACACTTGTTAACACTGAATGTAATAGCTAGAGAAACAGGAACATGATACAAGCATTCATTTGTTGGGATGTTGCTCTTTGCTTATTCATGTACAGTAAATGAGGAATGATTCATGTTTATGTTGTCTTCATAGGACTGCCTAATTTATGGTACAAAAATATAAGCATCAGTGTTCAGGCACAGAGATACACTGCACATGTGGCTTGAAAACACTTTGAACTCATCACTTGCTAAGAACTGCTCCTAATATCATGTTAATACATACTGTTTACTTTTTGATATATCCCTTGTGTCTTTTGCACATTCTGGGTTAAATTATGTCCATGATGCTTGCTTGCAAGCAAAATTAACACACCAAATTTAAAGAATCTCGAACCTGTTCATGTTTTTATGTGCCACTCTTCAAGAGTTCATGTACTTAATATCTGTTATGTATTCTGTGCACATTAAAAACTGAACTGTATTTCTTGTGGAGAGGAAGTGATTAAATGTGACATCACACTGATAAATGCAGCAGCTTAATTTGAACAGAAGTATAGCATTTATCTTAATTACCACTCAACTTTAAAGAGAGTCATACAAATACCTGTCTGCAGAAACACATTCAATCACAGAATGTTCTATAACACAAGATAATTTTTCCTTTTCTTTACAGCTGCACAGCCTTGCACTGGAAGACACTTACTTCATTTGATGTATCCATTTATGGACTTGCACAGGCAGAATGCTAAAATAATGCCCAGCAGTTGGACCAGCCCTAACCCAATACCTATCCCAATGGCAATGTTGATGTTCTCCGTGATCAGTTCTACAAATACATTGTAGCACCCCTGCAAAAATATCAAGCAGATTTAAAGTCTGTGTGTGTCCAGTTCTCTGTTGATGTGATTGCCATCTGATGTTGATAACTTCTGCAGCAATGCAGGTTGGTAAACTGAGAAAAAGAGCTGTGGAACGTGACAGCAAGGGTCATCACTTCTGCTGACATACGAACAACAGTCTCACATTTGAGCTTTGCTCATGTTGTGGAAAAGAGAATACCAAAAAATTGTAATATGTCCCTCAATATCATATGTGTGTGTGTACCATCAACAGTCAGCATATGCATATTGCACACATTTTACATACATTTCATATAATAATAGGGGAAGTCTCAAGAACATTACTTACTTCTACAGTATTCATTTTCTTCTATGTAACGTACATATTTTAATAATATCACCAATATGTTTGTGATGAAATACTGAAAGTGATAAGCAGTATATTAGATTAGTCTTAAGATATAACCTGGTATAATTTCCCACAATATATTAGTAAAATTTATGTTGTGTGAATATATGAGTTGTTGAATAGATCACTTATTCTGTAACAGTTTAATGTCTGTATGTAAATGTAGCAAAAGAATCTATAAAGTAAACATTTTGTAAATATTATAGTGTTATAATCATTGCCATCTCTCCCCATCACAAAGACAGTACAACAGCAGCAGAGGCAGTACTGAAGATGTGTCATATTTCATCCTCACAGGCCCCATAATGAAAAATGAACTGTGTGATGCCACTGGTCATATGATCACTATATATCTGGTACAGAGGTATGACAAATGAGTACATTTGGAACATTTCTGTGACAGTATGTATAAAATAATCAGTTGAAATGTGTGCAAGGCTGACTCATTTAAGACAATTGACAGGAATATGGAAAAGTGATATACTGTCACAGACAGTTATTATGTGAGGCCTAAATTTTATTATAATGTGTATGTTTTTAACACCTTAAGGCAGTGTGTTAAAAGTGTGTACCACCATATGCTTTAACATTAGAAAGCTGTGCATTTTGTCCACATGTTAGTGTACATATTTCATGTCATATTCAGAATAAACATTCATTATGTCCCTAAACAACATTAACCAATTGTATTGAGTCACATGTTTCCATGAGGTAGGAACTGAATTTGAAAATATTATATACATGCACTGCAAACTTCAAAGGTCCAGTAATATAAGTTAAACGGTTCTCACAACTAAATCTGTGAGGCTTTAGATGTGTTAAATGATTACACACACTCTGAATTGTCCAAATGAATGCTGTCACGGTAGTCAAGCTGTGGTATTGATACTAAATAAGTGAAATTCAAAATTGTTCCTGAATGATGGTGCTGCTTACAAAATTATCATGGCACCATCTGAATTATTCAAACAATAATTGAAAAGTTGAACTCTTACAGTAAGATTAATCGGAAATAAGAAACAACTTCCCTGCGAACAAAATCACACAGACCATTGCTTACATGAGTATTTTAGAAATGTGCCAGTGCACAAATTAAGTTACTCAAGTGTGATTTTGAATCATACATTGTAGCTACGGAACAGTTACTGATGTCAGTCATGCACACATTGGTCTCAGTTACTGCTGTTTTTAAGACTAGTGTTCTGTCTGGCAGTTAATGTGTCTGCTGATGTTACTATACAGTTAACTACAGTACCTTCTTCCAGTAAGAGTTGGTATCCGATGGTTTATATGGACAGTTTTTAAATTTGGGCTGAAATTTGGCTATGTCGCCTTCTAGGACACAGCATGCCTCAGGGACTGTTTTGCCTCCCTCAGTCCATTTCTCTGACTCTCTGAAGTCCTCATAGCTATCCACACCACAACATTTCGTCTGGGGAAGAAAAATTGTTAGTATAGGTAAAATGTCCATAAAAAGGTCAAAATATGTCATTTCATTGTAGAATATTGGGGTTAGCACATTTAGCCCTTCCTGTGTCATATGTGCTATACTGTATTCCACACTTTTTGTCTGATATTCCACGAGCACCTTCTTGTCTCTCCATTTCGTATACGATATATACCACAGTTCTGCTATCTTTTGAATGAACTTAGATGGTATAATTATACATAGTAGTACCAGGTGTCTGGTCTTTGCCCATCATCAAGCACTCATAACAGAATACATAATTTTGGAAACGGGATGTGTTTTTACATGTATCAGACTGGGGAAAGGTGGAAGGACGGGGTATCTTGTTTGGGTCGATTGTACTAGGCAACTCTTTCTGATGGACCCTATTGAGTAAGTGCCCAGGTGATGTCAACTTTTCACCAGTAAACAGAAACAGGTGTTCTGTTTGGACTACTAGAGTATGAAAATATACAGAAACACAGCAGAGCCAAATGTATGTACTGTCAACAGGATCCTTTAGAACTCTGAAGGTAAGGATGACCCAGACCACACCTTGAAGGCATATAAGGGGAGTAAAGGTATAGTTCTACTAATTCTTAACGCTGACCCCAGATGGTGGTAAGTGGTCAACTTCATTCCCTGGCTACATTACCTTCTCCTGGGAAAGAACCCTGGTACCCCCTGAATGGGAGGCTGGGCTGGCCACAGAGCCAGTCTGGCCAGTCTTGGAGAAAAGAAAAATCTCTTGCTCCTAGCAGGATTCAAGCCCCATACTGTCCAGCCCATAGCAAGTCACTATACTGACTTCTGTATAAATTTTAAATTGTTACTTTATATTGGGTTATAGTTAGGCTGTATATCATATATATCTGAAAACATTAACTGTAACTTGAAAAGATGCTTTCATGGATTCCTGCCTTTTACACCGAGCCTTTCATTTCTTTATATGTCAGTGATACAATAACTGTGATGTATAGTACATACAGTAGCCATAATGTAGTCCCACATAAGAGTCACAGCATCCTTCTCCTTGGCAGCATAATATTTATTAATGGAGGATTTCAAGAAACCTCGTGTCTCTCTCTCAGCCTGAAACACAAGAACGAAGACAACAAAAATATGTCAAAATCACTATGTTATTTTGTGCTACATGTCGAATGTGCAGTTTGTACACTGAAAAGGATTCATGTTATGGTCTTCTGCATTATGAAACCATGCAGTTTGGTAAGGAGATACCAAAGTTTTGGATTTACTACTGTGTCATTGTATCCTGAAGATAGAGGCTGTAGGTTTCTTTGAAATGGCAGTACCCACCTACCCAACTGCATGGTTTCATAATCCAGTCAGCATTTCTAATTTTGCAAAATTATGTCACAGTTTAATAATAATAATAATAATAATAATAAAACTGCCCTGAAGCAGAGGAGCACATACACAGCCCCACACTCTGCTATACATTACTTCAAAGGTTACATACTTGTCAGTCACAGCTTCCTGGGAAAGTGACATCTCTAAGCACACTTTCTAAGTCAAGGAATGGGTGAGTTTTCAGTTTGTGCTTCACATTGGTGGAGTCCATATACTGTGAGTTGAGCAATTAGTTATAAATTCTAAGTACAGTATTATAATACTGTGAAATGTCACAGATGCTTTCCCATTTGCTGTTAATAAGCCTGTCACATCTTTTGACCTCACTGGAAAGTGACAACTTTGTGAATGACAGAGTGTATGGAATGCCTAACATGACAGTTATGGCCCCCAGAGTTCAAGTGACCAAGTTAAAGTCAGAAACCTTGTATAAATGGCTTTAACAAATTAAGGTTCATTCAGGGTTTGTATCAGAATGGTTTAAATGTGCTGAGTGAGCATATGAACACTAAGAGGGAAATTTGAAAGTTGAAGTTATAGATAAAAAGTAAGTATGAATGCAAACACAGTTATAGTGATTTAATATTATTCATTTCGTGCAGTGTGTTCGCAGTCATTTATATGCATGAACATATACACAGAGTAGGATTATATATTGTACATAAACTTCAAACTTCCTACGTGTTTCAGCTATAAATTGCCATTCTCAACGGTCTATAAGTACAAAGACATATATTTTGTATCAAATTCACATGTGAGTTTGATGTATAATTAATATTAATATATTCATTTGTATTGACATCTCCCTGAGTACAATGTTAGTGGTTTTGCCTTGGCAGGCAGGTTCACTTCATTTTCTCTGGTTACCATTTTTCCATATTTTTGCATTGCTCACTGTGGGAAGACACATTTTACGTTCCTATTCACCATTACTTATGGTATCTAGGATAATTTGATTCATTCGCCCTGTCTTTGTTTGCAAATAACAGTTTATTCACTTTGGTTTTTATAATCAGGTGTCATTATTTAACAGTAACTAATAGCACTGTACCACCTGAAATCATGTATGTAGGAACAACCAGACACAATACCTCATTTCTGTAGGCTGCAGCTAAGCTTCCAGCAGTGATTTCCATGAGCAGAAGTACAAGAAGAAACACTCCATACTGTAAAAAGAGAGAGAATAACTACAGTGTGTACTGTCAGATTGAGACTTTCTGAGACACAATTATGAAAAATAAGAGTCTGTTAGTCACTTACAGTTTATATATGATGCCCTTTTGAAACAGTTTTGTAATGAAGTATTGGGACATGGCATGACTGTCAGGGACAGCATATATTTGAAACCTTGTACTCACATATTGTTTGAAATCCATCAAATACACACTTGCCAATTTGTATTTTTTTATTTGGTGTTCAGATGGATAAAAAAAGATCTGCAGTACCACAATGTATGCTAAAAAGTAATGTATTTATGTTTGTGATGTTTTTGTTATGCATGTCATTAATCCATTTACCCAAAATAATTTAATTTTCCTCTCCCCTTTTTCAAAAAATGGTGAAGCACAGGAAGTGTTGTCTGGCATGCAGAAGAATTTGACTTTTTCTACTTCCTGTTGCAGACCTTATTGGGAACTGTGAGATATGCTGTTTACTTTGCACCCTCTTTGTTGTGTGTGTTACCCATGGCTGTTGAAATGGTATGCCATTATTGCAATACTTTGCTGCTATCACAGTCCAAAAGTAGATGAGATAAATGATATTGTAAATGCTTTAGTTGTGTGACCCTAGCAAGGTACCTTCTACAGTGCTTGGATAGGAAGTTGGGTTGATCTCATGACTGTCTTGATGCAAAAGTGAACTGCTAACATCATACTTGGGATCAAAACCCAAGATGACTAGTTTATAGATTGCTTAATACCTAATTAACTCTTGAGTTATGTAATGACAGTTTAACTGCAGAGTTTTTACAGTGTCAAATGAGGTGGTGATGAACAATGAGATGGTTAAGATTTTGGAGGAAGTGGCTGTGGCCTATTATAAGGCACCATTACAGGAGGATGAGAAAATATACATTAACAGAGCTGGTAACTAAGCTAAGATTTGAAAGATGTTCTGCACCAACCTTCTCAGTACATTTGAATGTATTAACTGCCATAATTTATGTCCTAATGAATCGATTTTATTTACATATTTACTGCACTCAACTTGTATACACGGTGAAGACACAAGGAGTGTTAGAATTTGTTTCAGTTTATTTTACACAGGGGGTACACAGAACTTTATCATGCATAAATGAGAACTAAGTGTTGTTGTTCTTGTTCTCTCATATTAAGGGAAGAATACAGATTTAAGGGCGTCTTGAGAACAGGGCACTGGGAGAGTATTCTAACCTAAAAAGTAAAAGGAACCTGGAGAAAAGTGCATAATGGGGAACTGTGATTTATATTCTTCAAAAAATATTATTAAAAGGTAGAGGTAAAGTGTTCCTGTTACAGGCTGGGTGTGGCCCAGACGGTGGGTAGAGGTATAGCTCTAATCTTGCATGACTGCAGCACTAGAAGGGGATGAGTGGTCAGCAGCACGCCCCGGTTGCACTTTAACCCTGGGAAAGATCCAGTACCCATTGAACAGGAGGCCCGGTGGGCCCCAGGGCCATAAAATATTATTAGGATGATGAAATAAAGGAGGATGAGATAGGAAGTGTGGCATATACACGAGAAATGAAAATCGCTTACATAGTTTTGATCAGAAAGCCTGAAGGGTGGGAGTTTGTGGATTTAAATTCATTTGATCCAGAACAGGGACAGTGGATGGCTTTTGTAGTCACAATAAAGAACCTTTGGGCCAAGTAAAAGATGGGGAATTTCCTTCCTAGCCTTGTCAGTATTCGGTTCTTAAGAGTCTCTGGCATTACCTTCAATTATTTATGCATAGCTGATGACTTGGCATTCCACCAGTGTCCTTTACATGTCATCATGTACAGCACAACATGTATTATGATCTTGCATGCCGGTTTCTGATTGATACGAATAATGACAAAGTATAGCAGTAAGCCTGTTGTCAAGGCACATTTGGTTGACTGTTTTCATGCCAGTGAGCTGTGGTTTGTTGACCCATGAATCCAATGAAACCAACCATCCAGTAGTAGTTCCACTACACTGCTTCGGTCTCCCAGCTATGTATGTCAGTTTGTATGAAGGTGAAGGATGAGCAGATTTAGTTTGCAGCTATTCAGTAATATGTAAGACAGTAATGCTTACAGTAATACTTACACAAGTGAGTAGGCACCTTGACTCACGTAATGCTCCACAGTAGCCTAGGAAACTCACTATGAACATGAAAGCTCCAGCTGCAATTAGTATGTAGGCAACTTGCTCGATGACAGTTGGCTGTGTGATTTGCTGAAACTGTAAATTATTACATTACATAATCAGAAATCTTCATTCAAAATTATGTTTGGCACAGGGGATGTGGATGCTTGACTGGCAAAAGCCCTTTCAAGTGAAGTGAACTGAATTTAGATTGCACATAAACTTTATATGTGTTCTGAAAACACTGAATGGGAATTCTACTGTACAGTACTGACAAGGAAATAACTATTATGTGTGGGCATTATGCAATGAATAATGGATATAGAACATTACCAGATACTATTGTTATTTAATTTTTTAAGCCCTACTGGTACTTATAACATTCACAATATGTATGTTTATCTTTCATACACCTTATACATCATGATGGTTTTTGCAAAACTCCATTGGCCAGGGAAGAGAGGGGTAAAAAGCAATCCCTGTACAGGCCTGGACAGACCCTAAAGAATCCAGGAGGTTGAGGCTCCCAGATTTGAAGACAACTGGCACATGAAGGTGGTAAGGTTGTCATCCCTACGCACCAGCCGCCTTTACACCCCAGGAAATATTCCTGGTATTCATTTCTGTTGGAGGCTGAGTCGGCCCCAGGAATATAGTGCGGCCAGAAGGAGTATGTCAATGAAAAATTCCAATGACACCATCGGGAATCGAACCCGCGACCTTCCAGCTTGTAGCACAGTGCCTCAACCAACTGCGCCACCGCGTGCCCCCGGAGGGAAGGGGGGGGAGGTATAAAAATCTTGTCATAAATATACTGCTTTTATATTCATATCAATATAACTACATGTTCATGACTCACTTACCTAATGTAAATCACAAGGTATAATCTGCTTGGTTTCTTTTAGTTTCATGTAATACTTCCTAAATTTTTTATTTTATTTTTTAAAATTCCAGTATACTAGTCATCAACCAATATAAGTGGCTCATTTTGTCTGAAGGGCAAATCACACAAAAAGTTTGATCTTGTTGTGTTTATAGTTTCTTTTTTAATTCTGATTTGGGCAGGACTGCACATCTTGTAGTGCCTAGCCTGTGCTGTCTTCCTTTTTCTTATAAAATAATAAGAGAAACAAATTGTCATTTTAATATTTGGTATGTGAAGGCTTAACATCAAGCAATGCAAAGTGCTATGGTGATTTCACTCATTAGAAAAGTAATATTTATATCCAGTTTCCAACTGTATGATACCCTTGAATGCTGGAACCATGTCAGATGAAGGAATCTTTTATAGTTTTATTCAAAACCCCCTCCAAAATACAGTAGAGCTTACATGTGCATATCAGCTCACAAGGATAATGTTTTCTAAAATAGTGACCAGTGATTTATATATTTTTGCAAATAAGTTATTGTAATGTCACAAAAACAAACTAAAAATATCATGAAATTAAGGTGTATGACTTGTAAGGGGAATATAATTAAATTTAAAAATGTTCATTGTATTGCATATGTATTTAATTTCCTACAAAGTTTATCATCATTGAATACTTTAACCCTTTTGTTCAGTTAGCTTCACCTTCTTTTCACTAGAAGGTGGTAAATGGATGATAAACAGTCATTCAAACTGGGCTTATAGTTATATTTATTACATTCAGTTGATCCTTTTCTAAGAAAAAATCCCCCAAATTTTCTGTTAGTGAAATATTACACCAACAGACAATTGTGAAACATTTATCTACAGTCAATCTTGACAGCAAAGCTGTTAAAACTACTCAAAAACATACAAAATATATACATAGTATTGTATTATCCTACAGATCTGAATGTTTTAAATATCCCATCTCATTCAGTTTCGCTACAATCAGTGAGTGACTTCCACTCTGTAGTGTGTTCTTTTTGTGATGCACACTGCAATTTTGCTGACAGAAAACACAAATTCAAGATCATATTTTTGCACAATTCACTGTTTTATGATATATGCACTTTGTCATTAAACCCTGAAACAGTCAGCCAATCATTAAACCAGTCAATAAATTAATCAATCACATATCATAAAAATACCTCCATTGTAGTAAGTTCTTATTCTAAACAAAACATGTGAGTGTAGATGATTATATTGAACAATTTATTGCCACTTTTTATATTTATTTTAGTCTATCCACGTATGATTTCTGTAAGCTGGACTTAAATCTGTTCCTGTTAAGACGGGCATATCTTGATCTCATGAAAGGAGTTCATTTGTCATATGCTTGAAAGTTACCAATACTCATCTACTACATAACACAAGTATAGCCCCAGATGCATGTACAGACAACACATTTATTACAGTGCTGTGATGCTACAGTTTCATCTACATATTTCAAAATTAAGTTCCTGTTTCATGGAAAACACAATGTCTCCTTCACAGAACTCAAATGGTTGATGTTGTTTAAAGAAATATTGGCTACTCTTTCTGAGAACTTTGCAAAACACAAAAATGGATTCACTGTATGGGTAGCATGCAGTGTTTTTAAGCTAATGTATATTGCATATATAGATACCACTGTTTATGTAAAGGCTTACAGGGCTATATAGTATGTGTAAAGTAGTTAAACAAACATAGATAATAACATAAATTTCATGAAATCAGAATTTGTGATTTAAAATATACTATGAACTGGATTGAAAAGGGGTTTGAACTGCAACATACTAAAGATTGTTATAGTTTCCATGACAGATGTGGTATAAAGTTTGGTAATGAGTAGAAACTAAGCCTGCAAATCAGTTTTGTAGGATATTACTCAAACTTTTGAAGTCAGGATGGAAAGTCATCCACTATCTTTTCACTACACTCAGTGCCCGTGAAACCTTCAAATCTTACACTTTTTTTAATCTCCATTAATGAATGATCTGGTTGAATCTTAGTAATCCCTCTCACTTATGTACAACACAGGATAGGATCATACTTTCACTAACTTTCTTCAATATGGGGACTAATATTTTTTTGTAGTCTTCAGTGACATAGTTATCACTATGTCTTGAGAGAATAATTATAAAATCCATTATTATGTTGCTTTATAAGCTGAATGTTTTATAAACATGTCTAGAAGCACACAGATAACCTCTTCTCTTTTCTTATAAAGTGCTTCCAATAAACAATGACAATGCAAGATCATACACACTTCAGAATAACAGTAAATGTATGGTTCTGTCGCAGGTCATACAGGGCACCAGTGACGTCAACAAACATGAGACAATGTCTGATAAAGGAACAGTGAGAACATTGAGTCTTATATTGGAGACAGATTAGTAACAAATAATCACATGTTTCAACTGATCAAGTTGGATGTTTAGCTAACTATGACAGCAACACCCTAGCACAAAAAAAGCCATGTTCTAACATTTTTAATATGCATATATCAAGTCATGAAATGGTTGCATTTGTACACTTATGTGCAAGACAGTTGCCACTTGTATGGATAATCATACTTGTGAATATTTTTGAGGGATCTCTCTTTACCTGTACAGCCCAGATACAGTCTGGATACCAAAACTAATGAACAGTGAATATTTTTGTCTCTTTACACCCAGATCACCCTTATTTGCAGCTATATCAGAGGTGCATTTTTGGAGTGTGTTTAAATTTACACGTGGAGTAGAGGTACAGGAATTTGCTCAAAAGTAGAAGTAAATGGTAAACTGTCTCGCTCTTGAACTTTGGGAAATACAATTAGGCTGCCATGAAAACAAATGTCTAAGAAGGGCTCAATCCACCCGACTTTTGTTCGAATACTGGAGACTTTGTCTTTATCTACCAGAACATGGGTTTCTGAATGGATTTTAATTATGTAGGGGACTGGAAGGTGTGTATGTACTAAGCAGAAAACACACATACACCATACTGAAGCACACAGATGCTTTATTAATTGGTATTAAGGAGGTTCTAGAAATAAATACTGAGAAACCTCGGTATATGCTTATGTTGTGTAACAGAACACACAACAGAATAACAACATAAATACCGCTAATAAATCCTCTGAAAACTTGGCGAAGTTCATATACTGGGGAATGATGCAAATGAAAACTACATGTATAAAAAAATGAAGAGGAGAATTGATTCAGGAAACGCCTATGCCATTTGGTCCAGAATCTTTTGTCTTCCAGTTTACTATAAAAAAATCTAAAATTTAAAATACTTTACACAGAACTATAATTTTGCCTGCTGTGTTATGTGGTTGTAAATGTCACATTGAGGCAGGAACATATGCTGAGGGTGTTCAAGAATAAAGTACTGAGGAAGACATCTGAACCTATGAGGAAGTAACTGGAGAGTGGAGCAAACTGCATAATGAGGAGCTTCATGATTTGTAGTGCTTAACAGAAATCATTCAGGTGATCATATCAAGGAGGATGAGGTGGGTGGGGGCATGTGGCACATATGGGTGAGAGGGATTTGGTGGATAAACCTGAAGGAAAGAACCATTTGGATGACCTAGGCATAGATGGCAGGATAACACTACACTGCACCTTAAAGAAACAGGATGGCAAAGTATGGGTTGGATTCATCTGGCTCAGCATAGAGACAAGTGATGGGCTTTTCCGAATACAGCAATGAATCTTCGGGTTACACAAAATGCCAGAAGTTTCTTTACTGTCTCAGGAACTACTGGTTTATTACGAAAGACCCTGCTGCATAAAGTTCGGTTTGGGTCAACTATTTTAGCAGTGTACTGGAAGGGTATCAACAAACGTCCATGTGAAACTTTCTGGATGTGTATAGACAGCAATATATATTTTACGGCCAATCAATGAAAACATACACTTCGTGAAATATTCATCTTCCGTCAAAAACATCTACACAACCCCACTCACATACCATTAGCCAGGCGGTCCTTATTCTAATCCCAGATTATAAGACCCGTGAGCATGCGCATTACGATATGTGGTCAAGGCTACTGTCACTTTGACATCGTGCATGCGCATAATCACCGTGGCAACACGTGTTCGACAGTGCCGACATTGAACAGGGTGTTTGCCCGATTCCATTTTGTTTTGGTTTTTTTTTTGTATCTTAAACGCAATGCTGAATGGTGAGGTACAAAGCGTTACAAGTGAACCAATATACGACATGCGGAAATAGTTTAATGATACTTTAAGTGAGCTGTTAGAAACGAAAACTGATAACAGTAGTGTTACGAGGTCAGAAAGATTGCTGATTATAAGGGTTAAATGTTGCTGGCGTAGGTGGTAGTGAAAAACTCAGTGTGCCTATTTGCAGAGATGAATTATAATATTCTATGCCGTCTGCAGAGCTAAGGAGTTATTTCATGTTATTCACGACGCACAGACCACGTGGTGGACGCAGACGAAAGGGAAAGAAACTGGATGCAATGTAAGTACAAGTATGCGCTAAAAGAGGTTATGGTGTAACCTTAGCTTCTAAAGCCCACAGCCAAGTCGGTCGTATCGACATGCATAGTAACGCTTACGGTCAATATACCCTTATAAGGGAAAGTTGCCTAAATCGTACTGTCTTTATATCAAGTTCTTTATTATGACTAGCAAAACTATGTGACATGGTATTAACTGACAATTATTTCCTCAATTAAATATAATTTAAAAAAAAATAGATGCGCCCAAGTGAGGCGGATGTGATGTTCAGGCCTTGGTCGGTTAGGGGCATTAAGCACCCTGAAGTGATATATATATATATATATATACAGTATATATATATATATGTGTGTGTGTGTGTCATAACTTACAAGATTCGGAAACTATGTGTACTTACGTACGTATACTTTAAGGTATCGAAATTTATTGTTGGACAGAGACATTGAGGTTAGGTGTCGATATTTCTGAAGAAAGAGCGTACACTACACGGAAACACACCTGCGCGTGTAGGCTTCTCGTGTTAGGTGACCTACCAAATATTTATTGCAGCGAAAAATGTTTCGAACAAAAGTTGTCGTGTGTTTCACATCGCTGGGCGCGATGATGAGGCTGTAAGAACGGTGATCCATAACCTCCCAGTTGTAGCGCATGAACCAAGTCCGATTCGCAGCATGTTGCCCAGCGATTTTACTCTCTTTGGTCCACTTATGAAGCACCTGACTGGCAAGCGATTTGCAATAGACGCCGACGTGAAGCAAGCTGTCACCTCCTGGCTATCGACACTTAACACTTATTTTTTCTACACCGGGATACAGGCCTTGGTGCCACGATGAGACATACGCTTAAATGTGGATGATGACGTGGAGAGCTGGTGTATATCATTAATACATCGAAGTGACAATAAAATTCAACGCATCAGTGTGTTGCCTTACTGTGTGAAACTTCCGTGTACATTTACTGATAAATTACAGTTTTTAGCGTCTATTCGTATCTAACAGACCGGAACCCAAAGCTAAATGAGGTCTGGAAGTGGCGGCCGGTTGAATGGGAAATATAATGGGGGCCTGCTATACGGTATTTGATTGAAATTAATATGACAGAAACGCACAACAGTAAAACTCTTCTCTTTTTTTTTTTTTTTTTTTTTTTTGTTTTTTTTTTTTTTTTTTTTTTTTTTTTTTTTTTTTTTTAAAAATATATTTTTATTCAAGCCTTTTTTTTTTTTCAA
>Ga0123355_10001499_pt1 | contig 32527 bp, 28 predicted proteins | sample TergutEmb28metaG_3_FD_89872 | JGI IMG/M metagenome (GOLD analysis project Ga0123355, IMG submission 89872) | Embiratermes neotenicus P1 segment gut microbial communities from Petit-Saut dam, French Guiana - Emb289 P1 | ecosystem: Host-associated > Arthropoda: Insects > Digestive system > Gut ...
GGACTTCGTGCTTGATGCCCTTGCGCCTAAGCAGGCCGCTTACAAGCTCAGATTTTTCTATGGAAACAGTACCCACAAGAACGGGCTGCTTCTTTGTGTGGGCTTCTTCAATGGCCGCAACAATAGCCTTGTACTTCGCCACCTCTGTGCGGTATACAACATCCGGCTTGTCGTTACGGATCATGGGCCGGTTTGTTGGGATTTCCACAACGTCCATGCCGTAGATTTCACGGAACTCGCCGTCTTCGGTAAGGGCTGTACCGGTCATCCCGGCTTTTTTGGTATATTTGTTAAAGAAATTCTGGAAAGTAACAGTGGCAAGGGTGCGGCTTTCCCGCTGGACTTTTACGCCCTCCTTGGCCTCAATGGCCTGGTGCAGCCCGTCAGAATAGCGGCGGCCCGGCATAAGACGCCCAGTAAAGGTGTCTACAATTACGATGCCGTCGTCCTGGACAACGTAGTCCACATCACGGTGCATGTTGTAGTTGGCCTTTAGGGCATTGTTGATAAAGTGCAGAATCTCAACATTGTCTGGGTCGGAGAGGTTTTCCAGCCTGAAGTATTTTTCCGCTTCCTCAATACCTTGCTGGGTAAGAGTTACGGTCTTCTTTTTTTCATCTACTACAAAGTCCCCTTCTTCTTGCAACTCTTGCCTGAGCAGGGGGTTGTTTAAGGCCTCTTCCTCGTTGACAATGCGGCCTCTTGTGCGGTTTTTGGCAAAATTGTCGGCGGCACGGTAAAGCTCGTTGGCCTTGCCGCCGGGGCCGGAGATGATAAGGGGTGTACGGGCTTCGTCTATAAGGATGGAGTCAACCTCGTCTATGATGGCAAAATGCAGGCCGCGCTGTACCCGGTGATCATCATAAACCACCATGTTATCCCGGAGGTAGTCGAAGCCAAGCTCATTGTTGGTGGCATATGTGATGTCGCAGTTGTACTGGGCACGGCGCTCGGGCGGCTCCAGCCCGTGTAGGATGCATCCTGTGGTTAGGCCAAGGAAGCCAAAGATTTGGCCCATTAAGTCTGCGTGGTAGCTGGCCAAATATTCGTTAACCGTTACCAGATGGGCCCCTTTGCCTGCAAGGGCATTTAGATACAAGGGCAGGGCAGCGGTTTGGGTCTTACCTTCACCTGTGCGCATCTCGGATATGCGGCCTTGATGCAGCACAATGCCGCCCATAAGCTGCACTCTAAAGTGACGCTTTCCAGTGAGACGGGTGGTGGCCTCGCGTACTAGTGCGAAGGCCTCGGGTAGGATGTCGTCCAGGGTTTCGCCAGCTGCCAGCCGCTCCTTGAACTTTGCGGTCAGGGCCTTTAGTTGGCAGCCGGTTAGCTTTTGCATTTCCGGCTCCAGGCCTTCTATTTTGTCTACTATGGGGGTTATGCGCTTTATTTCTTTTTCGCTGTAGTTTCCGAAGATTTTTTCCAGTATTCCCATGTTGCACCTCTTTTGCTTGTTTATTGCTGTAACTGAAAGAATATATCAGTGAAATGGCGGTGTTGCAAGGGGGAGCAGGAAAGTTGGTGAGGTAATTATAAACCACTCACGATTGACATTGCCAAAGCCCCGCTAGCTTCTGCGCCTGCGCTTTGATTTTCGAAATGGCTCCGCTTGGTGGTTCTTTGCTATAATCCCAGCAAAAAAGTCACGACAAGAACCGATGCAATACTTAGCAATGTGCCGATTATGTAAAACTCGGCTAAGGATGAAGCATCATCGCTCTCCCTTATTTCGGGGAACCGCATTACAGACTTTGCGGCTATAACGAATGCGATTGCCCCATATTGTCCATTTATAAGCAGAAAAAAGACTATGATACGTTCCAGGTAGCCTATCATTTTGCCTGCGCCTTTTTGGGCTTCGTCAGGAGTAGATTTATAGCCACCGCCTCCCAAAACAGTCCCACCTCGGCTGTGTTGTTGGCCCAATCTTGCGTCAGTACTTCCAAGCGGGCCTTCTCGGTTTTTTGCTTTGTTAAAATCCCAGATGTCACCTTGCTCGATTAATATTCCAACCGGCTTTAGAATCAACAATAAACCCAAAGTCGTCAGTAGTAAATTATCTGGTAAGTACCCAAAAGCCCCCCCCCGCAAGGTCCATCAAAAATACTTTCACAGCATTGTCCTGTATAGGAATGCACTCGCCCCATATGCGCCATAGCACAACAAGAGATATCAAGTGAAGGATTTGGTCAGTAGAAAATTTTCTTTTAAAAGGGATATGCGCTTTGCACAAGTCGATTAGAAAATGTGTCGCGCCCGCCATCAGCACGATATATAGCTCAAACCGTGAAAACCCAGTGCCAACAAATAAAATGGATGCTATACATAGGGAATAAATCCCGCTATGTATCAGCAGCCAGATAAATCTGTCTTTTTTGCTGTTTGTGCTATGCTTTTTGGTGGCCATGGTTTCCCATTAGAGGTAGAAGTCTCCTATTACGTGGCCTAGCAGTAGAAGCAGCAGTATTGGGTGTATTATCACTGTTGTTCGCCTTTCTGGATTTCGTTAATTGATGGTACTCGGTTTTGAGTGTATGTGGTATTCTGGCTTTCATTAATTGATGCCAATAGGTTTTTGGCCCAAGTGATATAGTTGTGTCTTGGTGGCAGGTTTGACTCGAATAACTGAAGTGCTTTTTTAGCATTGGCTGAGGCGTCCATATATTTTTTCACATTACATTGACATCGCGCGATGTTAAGCAATATCACGGCATAATCGACAATATAGTGCTCTATTAGTATTGTTTTCCTAAAGCACAATGACTTTTCGTAATAATGCAGTGCAACGCTGTAGTCTTTAAGACTGTCATAGCTCATTGCAATACCGCTGTATAACTTCATCCACAAGTGACTTGTCTGGCTCAAGATGTTTTGAGCAATCGCAATAGCTTTATCCAGCATGAGTATAGAGCCTACATAATCCATCTTGTAGTAAAGAATATCTGCTTGAATCTTTAATATTTCAATATGTTCTGTCGTTTTTGGCATATCTTCTAAAAGCGCTAGGGCGGCTGCAATTGCGTCATCTGCACTTTGGAAGCTTTGGATTTGTGCATATGCATCTGCCAGAAGGATATAAATCCGTATGCGGTGTGTCCCATCCATCCCGGGCTCGTTGTTTACCGACATGAGAGCTCCTCTAAGAATCGGTAGTGCACCCTCAAAATTATGCCGTGTCATCTCATACCATGCTGTATTTAGATAAGGGATATAGCTCCTTTGTACAACATCTTTTTCTCTGGCAGTGTACTCATCCATGGCAATCAAGTACGCTGTAAGCCCATCCCATGCCTGCCGATACGCCTCGTACGAAGCGGCAGTGAGATGTTTTCTAGCAACGGATGGTGCAATGCCTAGCTTATTTCCAACGAGTTTATATAATTCGTGCTTTTTAGCGGTATCCTTCGGGTAGGCCTCATGTCCCTCAATCTCTTCTGCAATCCAGCAAGCTTCCCGCTGTTTATCTGTCCATCGTTCAGTCAAGGCAGTCAACAAAGCTATCTGGCTGCCAATCAAAGACTGCCCAAGTGTCCCAATATCAAATGAAACTTGCAGCCAGTGGGCGCTGCCGCGCTCTTTTAACTTATTCAAAGCCGCCAGCACATCCGCAAAAACAGGCCCATCAACTTCATTGCGGTCAGACGACCTAACAGTAAGCTGGCCCATAACAACGCTGATGCGCACCAATGTCTTTTCCACACGGTAAAACGACTTAATAATATCTTGAATAATCTGGGGCGCATAATACTGGGTAATCAGCACGCCCTCAAATGAGTCGCCCCGCACCAGGCCCATATCAGCCAAGAAAGAGCCGTGATATTTTGTGTTAATCCTGTCAAAGGCGCTTTTGGTCGCTTGTGTAACCCTTTCCCTGACCTCATCACTTAGGCCGCGGGAATTTATTATGTCACCCATTATGACACAGTACATAGCCTTACTCCTCCCAGATTTGCACATGGGGCCGCTCCTTTCACAGGTTAAACCAAATTTGGTCAAAAGTCAAAGATATAACCAAATTTGGTGTACAAGCTATGATTTATCCGAATTTGGTGTACAAGCTGTAAAATAACCAAATATGGTCAGATCATATCCGCATACTCATACCATATGAAAGGATTGCCAAAAACGCGAATTGTACTCATCTGTTGACTATGGCACGGCAAAAAGACAAGCTGCGTACTCTGGTTTTGCGGTTCTAAAAAGGAGCAGAAACTCGCTTGCGGCGCTTAACTCTTCAATCGCAGCAAGTAGGTTTCTGCTCCTCACTTTGCAGTAAAAATATTTTGTGGTAATTGTTTACTGTTACAACACTGTACTGTAATGGTGATGTTTTACATCACACGGCGCGCGTAAACTTGGATGCATATACATATACCGTTACATATACATATATCGCACGTTTAGCAGGCCAATCACCGAACTATCAAATCAAACACAGTAAGGCTGACCCCATTCTCATCAACAGGCCCAATAGCCTGGAAGTGAACCCTGAGAATATTGACCCCAGTTATACTCACGTCAAAAGGCGCTGCCACGGAGTTTCCGTCTACATCGAAGTAGCCTAGTCTTTGGCCATCCCCGTAAATAGTAACCCTACGGGACGCGGCATTGGGCACAGGATGCGCTACACCTGTACGCCCGACATAACCTGTAAGCCTAGTATAGTCACTCTCGGAGATATCAAAATCAATCCACGAATAAGACTCTCGCTGCGCACCACGGGTTAGTATATTGCCGGAATGAACAGTGCCCTGCACATTTATATTGCCGGCCCGGATCATATTTTGTCTTGGATGGGTGGCGTTGAACTCATCCATAGGCCCGTAAATAAGGGCGCGCGGTGTTGGTGGCGGCGGCGTGGGAGATGGCGTTGGTTCTGGAGTTGGGGTAGGTGTTGGGTCATATGGCTCTGGTGTTGGCGTGGGTGTTGGGTCATATGGTTCTGGTGTCGGTGTTGGGTCTGCCGGCGGTGGAGTTGGCGTCTCTTCTGGCGGCGGAGTTGGTGGTTGTGGAGTTGGCGGCAGTGGCGTGGGGGTTGGCGTTGCCTGGGCGTGCCTATTGGTGGTTATCATGGCAACCCGGTTTACAGGATCCCATTCCGCAGTGCCAAAAGCGGCTTCTGCTACATATCTTAGGGGCAGCATTAGCCGGTGGTTTACCAGGCGCTGTGGCACGCTTGGGGATATGATGGCTGTATTGGCCACAAAAGAGGTTAAATCTGCTGGGATTATTATCAAAATATCGGAGCGCTCCAGCCTTGCTATGCGCATTTCTTCGTCCCAGGTTACCTCAAACCCCATGTGCTCGAATACACCTCGGACAGGAACCAGTACGCGATTATCTACCATTATTGGTCGTTGGTCTGCAAACAGCACTAACACACCGTCTACTGTAACTGAGACAGGTGCATTGGCGTAGGCATCAGCATAGGAACCCCGTAAGGGGGCGATAATCAAGCCTATTGCCATGGCCAGTGCCAGCGCTACCATCAGCCATTTGTTATTCTTTATTCGATCCATCGTAGCACCTCCATTAATGGGGGCTCTGCCCCCAAGCCCCCGCCACTGCGGTGGGCAAAGCCCATCCTTGTTTCCTCGCTATGCTGCGGGGCCATGCTTCGCACGGCTATCACTGAACCATTATATTCGCCAGCACGGCAGTTGCACCATTGGGATATGGGTCATCTATTTCTATTCTTAGGGTATGCACACCTCGCACGTTTACAGTTATATTTGTAGAAGAGAAATTATTGCCATGTATCCTATAGGTGGCTATTTCCTGGTTGTTGTCTCCGATAAACCTTATGATTCTTTCTGCTGTGCCGGAGCCGTCTAGGCGTCCGATTCTTGCGGTTAGATAGGTGTATCTGTTGGCTAGGTTATGCTGGGACCAGCCGCCACCGAATATGGTGTTGGTATAGCGGATGCCCAGCATGTCAGCGTTGCGGCCTGAGGCAAAGCCTACGGGATATTCCGCAGTACGCGGCGCTACGTTTAGGAGAGGTACAGGGCTTGGCAGTGGTGTGGGAGATGGCGTGGGGGTTGGAGATGCACCGGGTCCCGAGGGGTGGAGTGTGGGCCGGCCCACAACTACAGCTACACCGTTGGTTCCAGGGGCGTCTATGCGTATCTCTAAAATGGAGACATTGTGCACATCCAAGGTAATATTCATCGGAGTGACGATATCCCCTGTAACAGTAAATGTGCCAAGGTTGCGCCCGTCACCATAGAAGCTGACGCTTCTTGCTGCAGAACCGGAGCCATCAAAACGGCCTATTGACGCAGTAAGTGTACTCCAATTGCGGGCTAGATTATGGCGTGAAGTATTAGGGGCAGTATCTGCGCCCAATCCCCATATAGAATCTGTATGGCGGATGCCTTGCATGTATGCGTTGCCGCCTGTGGCAAAGCCGACTGGGTTGGCTTCAAAAGCATGGGCTACATGAAGCAGTGGCCTTGGTGTGGCGGTTGGGGTAGGTGTGGGTGTCGGGGTTGGGGTGACGCCTGGGGTTGGAGTAGGTGTTGGCGTAGGAGACGGAATGCCGGGGGTGGTGATATGGGCGACCCTGTGTACCGGATCCCAAACGGCAGTGCCGCCAATGGCGTCAGTTATAGCCCTAAGTGGCAGCATCAGCCTGTTGTTAACCATGCGCTGGGGCACTTCGGGAGTGATAATTGTATTGTTGGATACAAATGAGTTGGAGCCAGCAGGGATTACTATAACAAAATCGCTGCGGGTAAGCCTTGCCATACGGGTATTGGCGTCCCAGTATGGGGTAAAGCCCATTTCCTCGAATGCGCCACGGACAGGCACTAGGACACGGTTTTCTACCATAATAGGGTTTTGGTCTGGGAAGTGTACCCAGCGGCCATTAACTGTTACCCTTATGGGGTTGTTGGCACTGTAAGTAGTTGCGTAAGCGTATGACCCTGATGGCAACAGAAATAGTGCAAGAGCCATGGCCAGTACCAATGCAAGTGCTGATACTTTCTTTAAGTTTCTCATATTTTCCTCCTTAGCATTAGGGGGGATGCAAATTAACTTCGAAATCAATCATGCATGTTTCTAATTAAATTTGCATTAACTGTTTAATAATCTTAACGCTTAGTATCTGCCATAGTTCCCGCAGATATGTATAAAAAAGCCCCCATGTGGTTATGTACAAATATACCACATGGGGGTTGGTTGTGTTTTACATTTTGCTTACAAAATTTTATCAAAGAAGTTACATAAGTGAAGCCACCGGAGGGAGGAGATTTTGGTCGTTGTCGCCGTAACTATCAACTTCGGGCATTGGCATATAGGGGCGGCTTGTATCTTGCATTGGCGGCCTGGTGTCTGGGCGCATACTGTCTCTTTCTGGAGGGCGCATCATATCACGGCCCTGATCTCGTCTTACATCACGGCCTTGATCCCTTATATCGCGGCCTGCATCCATCCTGGTGTCTCGCTGGGCTTCCCTCCTCATGTGAGGCTCTGGGGTGAAATCCCTGGATGTATCATAGGCATCCCAATTTTGCATGGACTCCCTGCCGTAGTCGGCATTGGGTGGTGGGGTCACAGGGGTATGAGCTGGATGAATAGGTGCTGGGTCGCGTTGGCTGTACATATCTCTTTCATGGCTATGTGGGTCATAGGATGGATGGGGTGGGGCGGTGTCTCTGCCTCGCATCATATCAGGCGGGTCATATGCAGGATGAGTAGATGCCGCCATCATGTCTCGGCTTCGCATATTGTCCCTGCGGTCTTGATGAGGTTCGGGCTGGTATGCTTGCTGAGGGATATCTCTTTCGGTGTCGAATAATGTTTCATGGATGGGCCTTTGCATTGTGTCACGGCCTTGACCGCGCATTACCTCGCGGATGTCTTCGCGGCTTGAGTCACGCATATTTGGGCCAGGGTTGTAGGGGGGTGTATCGCGGGAATAATCATGCTCCCTTGGAGCTGGTTCGTATTCCCGGGGTCTTATATCCCGTTCTGCTTCTCTCGTGTACTCCCTAGTGGCCATGTCTTGGCCTAAGTAATCGCTTCTTCCATGGTTACCTTGCATGGCTTGTTGTCCATGGCTTGGCCCGGAAATTGCGGCGGCTGGTATCTGCCCCTGAGCTGATATATGCCCTTGATTTGCACTGGCTACAGCTTCCAAGCCTTGAAGGTCAGATATTGCCGTTTCCATTTCTTCTAGCCTGTTGAAAAGGTCAGACATGCTGGATTGCTCAAGCTCCTGGATACAGCGTCTTACCATGTTGGCATAAGATTCCTGAAAAGCTTGGAGACTCATACGCTGCCTGTCTAGAGTTGCGCGTATCTCTACTAGTTGTTCGCTTATCTGTACCTTGTACGCATCAGCGTGCATTTGGGCGTTGCGCACGACATTATCTGCTGCCACCTGAGCGCTTATGATCGCGTTTTTGATGGCATTATCTTTGTCTTTATAGCTTTTTATTACCTGTTCCAGGGTGGTGATATATTTGTCTACTTCCTCCGGGTCATACCCGCGTTTTACGTATGTGAATTGGTCCAAGAGGCATACTCCTTCCGCAATAAAGTTCCCACAATGATACTACCATGTGGAACAGATTTTAGCAATGCCCTTGCGTTGTGTGTGTAGGGAGCAACCTAAGAAGGATGTGTGGCTTGGTAGGGCAGTGTCTGAATCGCTACTCTCTTAGCTTTACCGCATTGGCGGCCTTGCGGCGGTAGCTGTCATCCATTTTTGCATAGTGCTTGCGGGTGGTATTTACATCTGCGTGGCCGAGGACATTGGCTACCAGGTAAATATCACCGGTTTCGGTGTAGAGCTGCGTGCCAAAGGTGCTGCGCAGCTTGTGCGGCGAAATATTTTTTAGACGCGTCACCAACGTTGCGTATTTTTTTACAAGGTTTTGTATAGCCCTGGCGGTAATGCGGCGGTTTTGCAATGATAAAAACAGGGCATTTTCATGGCCTGAGATGGGCTCGGCTTCTTCCCGGACATCCAAATACGAATGCAAGGCGGTCTCTACTTCACTGCCGAAGTATAGAATCATCTCATCCCCACCTTTCCGTGTCACTTTTATCCCCCCCGTTTCGAAATCTATATGGTCCAAATCCAAGCCCACGCACTCAGAAATACGCATACCTGTGCCAAGCAGCAAGGTGATAAGGGCGGTGTCCCGCAGTTTGGTTTGCTGGTGAAAGATTTTCTGCTTTGGAGTTAGTTTTTCACCGGATTCTACTTCATCCAGCAGCTTAGCTATCTCGTTTGGCTCGAGGGTTGTAATGGTCTTTTCATGAATCTTAGGGAAGCCCACCAGCTCTGCCGGGTTGGCGGCTATTTTTTCCTTGCTATACAAATAGCGGAATAAACCCCGCACCGCAGCCAGCTTGCGAGACTTACCCTTAGACTCATTGGTTATAGGGACATCCGGGGCGCTTTGAGGAATATAATATGTGAGGTATTCCATAAAGGCTTCTATGTCTGTGGACTTTAAGGCTGCCAGGTCGGTGATAGTTATGCCGCGGATAGGCTTACCATCAAGCTGCTCTTCTGACAGATATCCCAAAAATATCTTAAAATCAAGGGCATACCCCACCCGAGTAAGGGGCGAGGTCTGATCACTTAAGCTGCGAAAATAATCCGACATAAAAGGCGGAAGCTCCTTCAGCAATGCGCGAAGCTTTAACGCATTTTCCTGAGCTGCTTTATCATGGTAGCGCATGTTTCCTCCAAAAACTAATGATTACGAAGCTTGCGGGTAGGCAAGAGCTTGCCGTCCTTTCCTTGCGGGGTTTTTACATATACAACTGATGTAAGTAAGTATGATATACTTGCCAAGTAAACATTTTAACGAAAACATCACAATAACAAAACATGCCCGTATAAAAGGAGGACAACCTATGGTTTATCAAACAGAAGGCGTATGCAGCAAAGAAATCCACATCCAAATAGAGGACGGCATAATCAAAGATGTTGAGTTTATGTCCGGCTGCAATGGCAGCCTTAAGGGGATTGCCCAGTTTGCCAAAGGCCGCAGCCCTGAAGAAGTAATACAGATATGCAGCGGGATACGTTGCAATAACAGGCCAACATCATGCCCGGATCAACTGGCATCGGCCCTTAAAGGGCTTGTGAGCTAACGAGCCTGCGCAAACTGAAAATGCCATATATGACTTAGGCTTATGACTTAGGCCTGCATATGACTTATGGCTTTACTGCTCTGTTTCGTCTTGCCCCTGCCATTTTCCCAGAATAGACTGGACTTTATCCGCGCTGTTTATGTCCTTTATGGCCTGAAGGAGCTTTTGCTTGTCAGGGGCGTGATTAAGGGTTTCCATTAGCTCATCTATTAGAGTGCCTGTGTGCGGGGTTGGGCTATCGGTGTCATTGTTTAATGCATAGACCAGCATGTCCATTGCCTTATCGTATGTATCCCCTTGCAGGTATAGCTGTATCAGGAAGCAGATATCTTTGATTTGTTCGTCATCGCCGGGCTTACTGGTTTTTATGGCCTTGAGCATGTACTCTTCTGCGCTGCTTGCGTCTCCTAAGGACTGGTTTAGTATTGCCATATTTCTCAGACTGTCTGCGTAGAACTTGGGGTCAACGCTTAGCAAGTCTAAGCTGGTAAGGCTGTGGTACATGTTGATGGCGTCTTCGTGAAGCTTTAGGGCTTCTGCGGGGTCGCCTACAATGCCTGTAAGGTAGGCGTTGTGTTTAAGTATGGACAGATACTCGCTGCGGCGGCATCCGGTTTGGGTTACCTTTTCCAGGACTTGCTTGTACATTTCCAGGGCTTTCTCATGTTGCTGGGATGCTTCATATAAATCGGCCAGGTATTTGCAGGCGCTTACGTAGTCTTGGTCTTGTGTGTTTTTTAGGGCTGCTTCCGCTTTGGAAGCAGCTTTTTTGTAGTCCCCTGTTTTTTCGTAAATAAATGCCAGGGAATGGAGGCTGTGCATTGTGTCTTCTTGGCTGCCTGATTTTTCCCGGATTTTTAGGGCTTCCTTGTGTAGGTTTAGGGCTAGCTCTGTCTGGTTGGCATCGGCGGCTATATTAGCCATGTTGTATAGGCAGTCTGCATAGGCAGGGTGGCTTGCCCCCAGGTGGCGCTTATATATATGCCTTGCTTGCATGAAAAACTGATACGCTGTCTCAAAGGCTCCCATACGTGCAAGTGCCCCGGCCAAGTTGCTTGTGCGCATTGCCAGGGCTTGGAAATCGTTGTCTTTGACAAACCAGCAGGACTCTACATAGAGGGAGATGGCACTTTCTAGCTGATCTTGTTCGTCATATATTAGGGCCAGGTTGTATAGGTCATTAGCAATGCCTGGGCTTTTTGCTCCTGTAGATTTATGCTCGCGCATTAGGGAAAGGCCTAGGGTATTGGCCTTTGGCAGGTCGCGTTGTTGGTAGGCGGCCTTCATTTGTTTTCTTAGATGGCTTATTTTGGTCATTGTTTTCTCCAAAAAAGTTTTAGACTTCTTGCGAAATTCCGAATGAGCGGCCGCAAATACACGTTACAGCCCGCGACATTTGTGGCCGCAAATGTAATTTCGCAAGAAGTCTATTATCGTTTATCCAGCTTTTTGGCTGCAAGCTGGCCTATTGCCTGTACAATTTGCACCAAGATAACCATGACTACAACGGTGTAGAGCATAATATCTTGTCTGTGCCGGAACAATCCATAGCTTTGTGCTACTTGCCCAAGGCCGCCGCCGCCTACAAGGCCTGCCATTGCAGAGAAGGTTATCAGGTTTATCACAAGCAGCGTAAAGCCGGAAACCAGGGCGGGGGCGCTTTCAGGCAAAAGTACACGGAAAATAATCTGCAGCGGTGTTGCTCCAGCGGCAATGGCGGCTTCTATTATGCCATCGCCCAACTCATTGAGGGCGGATTCCACAACCCGGGACATAAATGGGATTGCCGCGATTGTTAGCGGCACAATGGCCGCGGTGCTTCCCACAGAAGACCCAACGATAAACCTGGAAAGGGGAAACACCAGCATAATAAGCACAACGAAGGGAATACTGCGCCCGATGTTTACAATTATGCCGAGGATGCTGCGCCCGATGTTTATGGTTATACCAAGAGTGGGGTTTATGGCGAGCAATGAGTAAGTGCTTTCTTTTTGGGTGATGTACAATGTTACGCCAATAATAAGCCCCAGTAAGATAGCAAAAAGAGACGCGAGACCCACCATGTACACAGTCTCCACAGTGCCTGCGGACATTATGCGCCATATATGCTGCCTATAGGCTTCAAAAGTGCGGGATGCGCCGCGGGACCAGGTGAGGGCCCGCTCGTCCCAAAAGTACGGATTGGTTCGCATGGGTGTGCCTTTCTGTGGGTTTTGGTCTTTTTGGAAAAAGCGGTCATTGCCGCTTTTGATGATTTTGACAAAAGCGGGCCAGTTAGCACGACATCTCTAATTTAACCCCTCAAGCCCAACATTGTTGTCGCGGAAGTAGTCCTGCACCTGGGCCAATATTTCATCTTGCCCGGTAATCTCTAATATAAGAGACCCTACCATAGTGCCGCCCACATTTTCGATATTGCCGGACAATATGGATAGCTCTACATCAAACTGGCGTATTACGTCATGGATAAATGATTTGCGGGCGGCCTCACCAATAAATATTGCGCGGAAGATGCGCCGATAGTTCGCGTTATGGCAGCCTTGTTCCTGGTCGGTCTGGTTTGGGGTTGTAATCACACTTGCATCATGAGGCTTTTCGGCTTGCCCTAGGCTATACGTATCAGAATATTGCCTATCAGGTTTCTCTGCAAGCCAGCCAGTATCCACATAATCCTTGGAGAAAAACCGCCTGGCGGTAGGCGTCTTGGGGGCGGTAAGCACCGTAAGCACCGGGCCTTGCTCTATTATTTCCCCGCCTTCCATGACAGCCACATGGGTGCATAGCTCCTTGATAACATCCATCTCATGGGTGATTACCAAAAATGTAACCCCCGTTTGAGCCCCGATGCTTTTTATCAAGGCCAAAATGGACTTGGTGGTGTCTGGGTCAAGAGCCGATGTAGCCTCATCACAGATAACCAGCTGAGGCTCTGAGGCAAGGGCACGGGCAATACCTACCCGTTGTTTCTGCCCGCCGGACAGGGTTGCTGGGTAGGTGGCGCTTTTATCGGCCAGGCCTACCAGCTCCATAAGCTCCGTGACCCGGGCGTTTATGTGGGCCTGTGGTTTCTTGGCTATGCGAAGGGGGAATGCGATATTTTCAAAAACCGTAGCGTTCATCAACAGGTTAAAGTGCTGGAAAACCAGGCCCATTTTCTTACGGATTTCCCGCAGGCTATGGCCCCTCAGCTTGGTGATGTCTGCCCCTTCGAATAAAATCTCGCCGCTGTCGGCCTTTTCCAGTGCCGAAACACATCGGGCCAAGGAGGTCTTGCCTGCGCCGCTTAGGCCAATAAACCCAAAAATCTCACCCTTGTTTATCTGGACGCTAACGTCTTTTAAGGCGTGGAGTGGCCCTTGTTTTGTTGCATAGGACTTACATAGATTTTTTACTTGCAACATAGTTTACAGCATTCCCATGGCCAGTTCCATCATCTGGGTGAAGGATGTTTGCCGTTCTTCTGCAGACATGGCCTTGCCGGTGAATAGGGTGTCAGAAATTGTACATATGCAAAGGGCGTTTTTGCCTGCAAGGGCGGCATTGGTGTAAAGGGCAGCCCCTTCCATTTCCACTGCTAGGATACCCATGCGCTGCCAGGCTTTGGCATTGGCCAGGTCATCGTCTGTGTAGAATACATCTGTGGACAGGATATTACCTGCCACTAAAGAAAGACCCAGCTTATCGGCAGATTCTGTGGCTTTTTTCATAAGGGAGAAGGAAGCGGTTGGGGTAAAGAGCCCTGGCGCACGGCCATAGATTTCCGCGTAGTTGGAGTCTGTGCAGGCCCCTACGCCCATCACGATATCGCCAAGATCCAGGTTAAGTGAGATTGCCCCAGCAGAGCCAATGCGCACGATGTTCTCCACGCCATAAGCATTGAACAGCTCGTATGAATAGATGCCCATGGATGGCATACCCATTCCGCTGCCCATAACGGATACGGGCTTGCCTTTGTATGTGCCTGTGTAGGCCAGCATACCCCGGACTTCATTTACAAGTGCTGGGTTATCTAGATAGTTTTCGGCAATAAATTTTGCGCGCAGAGGGTCACCTGGCATGAATACGGTTTTTGCAAATTGGCCTTCCTTTGCGGTGATATGAGGGGTTGGTATTTTCATGTGTACGCTCCTTTTATAGATAATTAAGATACTGTATTTATGATGGTTGCATGGTATTATACGGTATAAGGATTGTCAAATGTTAGCCAAAGGGAGGATTTTATGCGAGTATTACTAATTTGTGATGATTTTCATCATCCTGGAGAAATCCCCATCCGTGGGATAGAGCCGCTGAAGGCGAAAGGCTTTGAGTTTGATATTTTGCAAGACCCAAGAGGCTTTGACTTCGAAACCCTGAAAGACTACGCTGTAGTTATCCTGTCCAAAAGCGACTACGTGGCATATCAAGTGGATATTCCATGGAAGTCTGCGGATGATGTACAAGAGGCCTTTATCAAGTATGTAGAAAATGGCGGCGGGCTGTTGGTTTCCCATAGCGGCACGGTTGCCGGGAAGCACAAGCCCACGGATAGGCTTGATGCTTTGGTGGGGTGTAAGTTTATCCGTCATCCCGTACTGTGCCCTATAACGGTTGCGCCTATCAAGCCTCACCCTGTGACAGAGGGTGTAGGAATGTTCTGCGAAGAGGACGAGCACTACTTTATTGATATTTTGGCATCGGATGTGGATATAATCGCCGCCGCGTATGCCCCCCCTCAAGGTGATGCCGCAAAATACGAAACAGAGTGGTATTTCAATAATCCAGGTGGCATAGTGGCTACGGGATATGTGCGCACCCAGGGCAAGGGCCGGGTTTGTGTGCTTACCTCTGGGCATACCATTGAGGCTTGGCTGAATGGTGAGTTTCAGAAAATGCTTGAGAATGGGCTTCGGTGGTGTGCCGGGGCATAAGCCCCTTAATTTAAGTAAGGATGGGATGACATGCTTCTAGACCTACTAAAAACCCGATATAGTTGCCGCAATTTTTCAAGCAAGCTAATCCCTAAGGAAGTTATCAGCTACATCCTTGAATGCGGCCGGCTTTCCGCATCGGGCGGCAACGCACAGCCCTGGAAGTTTGGCGTAATAACAGACGCAGTTGTGATAAAAAAGCTATCCCAATCTGCTGGGATAAACTACAAGCAAGACTGGATTGCAACAGCGCCATTAATCATCGTGCTGTGCACACAGCTATACAACTGCCCCGACCCAAGGGAGTTTTACGAAAAATACAATGGCGTAGGATTAAACCGCTTTCCCGGCAAGAAAAACAAAATACTGGAAATGGACCCGGATCTGTACACCATTATCAATATGGAGGAGCATCAAACAAAAATCCCCGGCGAGCATATGGTGCTGGCGGCGCTAGAGCATGGGATATATTCAACATGGATTTCCAGCATGGACTGCGAAATGGCTGGCGAAATAATCGGGATTGAAGGCTATCTTGTGTCTAACCTAATTGCATTTGGGTATCCCGAAGGGGATAGATATGTAAGGCCTAAGAAAGAGCTGAAAGATATCACATTTACCAACCACTTTACCAATGACGGCTTCTAAATGGAATCGGAACAAGCAAATGTAACGAGTATGACACCAGAACCAGGCGCAGGAGGATAAAATGTCAGATAAAAACGAAAGAATCGCCTCAGAAAACGAAAGAATCATCCCCGAATACGAAGGCAATCTACGTAGCCATAGGGTAGAAATCCCCAAGCCCATCATGCAGTGCGGCGGTATTCGCATATTTGGCAGGCTGATAAAATCCCTGGTCTTTAGCACAGATATAGCAATCATACGAAACATCAATGCCGATGCGGTTGTGGCTGTGTATCCCTTTACCCCCCAGCCCATAATATCCCACGCCCTAATCATGGCATCTGATATCCCGGTGTTTTGCGGCGTAGGCGGCGGCACAACCAGCGGAAACCGGGTAGTCCACCTGGCTTCAGATGCGGAATTTCAAGGGGCCTTTGGTGTGGTGTTAAATTCCCCAACCCCCAATGAAACCATAGTAAAGGTGCGGGAGGTCATAGACATTCCCATAGTAATCACGGTAGTAAGCGAACATGACGATATTACCGGACGCATTGAGTCCGGGGCTGCGATATTAAACGTGTCCGCCGCAGCCAAGACGCCGTGGCTTGTAGAAAAAATCAAGTCAACCATGCCGGAAGCCGCGATTATTGCCACCGGCGGCCCTAATGAGCAGTCGATTATTGATACCGTAAACGCAGGAGCAGACGCCATTACATGGACCCCGCCCACCACCGGGGAGATTTTCAAGGACTTGATGGCCCGGTATCGGAATCAGGTGAAGGGATAGTAATGTGTAGAACCATGCGAGTGGCATGAGCTGACCGAGCAGCATGCCTTCAGCGGACGCCGCATGTGCGAAAATCGGGCAATGAGTGCTCATAAGGAGCGGAAAGGGATAGGTTGTATGACAAAAGTACTCTTCATAAGACATGGTGAGCCAGATTATTCCCAGGTGGAAGGCAAAAAATATGCCGGGCATGGGCTATCCCTTGCGCGATTAACAGAAAAAGGGATACAGCAGGCAGAGGAAGTATCCCGCGACGCAAGACTGGACAATGCAGAAATAATCATCTCATCGCCCTATACAAGGGCATTGCAGACGGCATCCATAATATCCAAAAACCGTAACCTGGACATAAAAGTGGATCTTGACTTGCATGAATGGCATCCAGATTTGACATATCAGTACTCGACCATCGAGGAAGTGATGAAGGCCGTCAAGCTGTGCAACGAAAACAAAGGCGTATGCCCGCCAGGTTGCGAGATGAACTTTGAAAACCTAGAGGATGTGTTTATCCGGGTCAAAAATTGCCTGCTAAAGTATATGGACTACAGTAAGATTATTGTGGTTGCCCATGGGATAGTCATGCGCCAGTTTGCATACGATTCCAAGATTCCATTTTGTGATGTAAAGGAAGTTGACTTCGACGAGAGATTTGAGTGGGTTGGTTATGTCTCGGATTTGCTGTGAGTTATCGTCTTCAAGGCAGGTTGCAAACATAGACATAAGCAGAGCAATGCAATGAAAACACACCCACGGTGTCACTCAATAATGTCATAGCACAGCGCCTCCATCATAAGTGGGCGTACCCTCCTATATATCCCATCAAAATCCGAAATAGGCAGCGGATTTTCCCCAAGCCCGCACTCAATGGTAAATCCGGGCCGGTTGAACTCCTCGATAAACCAGTCACGGTAGCCCCCATGGGAGGACTCGTCTGGGACATCCGCCAACTCGTAGCCGCTGGCAGCGGATAGCAGCTTTGCTAACTCTGCTGCGCCGGAGGGCATGTAATCCCTGTACCGCCAATAGATAACCTCTCCTTGGGTGTGAAGGCTTAATGTCATGGCAGGGTTAATCAGTTTTGTGTACGCAGCCATTGCCAGGCTTTCCGGCTCGCTTAGGGGGTAGGGGCCTACGTAATCTCTTGGCCCGGGGGCGGTATATCCTCGGGCATATTTATGTGTCTTGGCCAAATCCCACCCGGCGGGGTAATTGGAGTTTAAGTCTACGCCGCAGGCATTGGCTTTCCAGTCATCATGCATATGCATAGATTTTTTCCCGCTGTCATGCATATTGTTGTCACCACATACATTTGCACCACAGTTGTGAGCTTCTGTATAAGTTGCCCTTCTTCCTCCGGCAACCATATCCACCCCATCAGGGTTAACCATTGGAACCATATGCAAAGTAACCTGCTCATACCAAGGGCTTTGCATCTCTGGTACTCCTGGATTCCTTGCCTCCCCAGGCTGGTTGCCGTCAACCCAGCTTTCCCATGCCGGCAGAACTTCCCGAGCGCAATCTTCCGCAAAGCGGGCAAGGATAACCGCCGTAATCCACTCATTGGCATGATGTGCAGCGTTGTACATATATGAAACCGGGCCATAGCCCAAAGATAGGGAATATATAGGGCGGCCCTTGCGGCTAGTGCCGATTGTGGTAACGTCTAAACAAGGATACCGTGCGGCCAGACCAGACACGCAGGCTTCAAAAACATCGGATGTAAATGGTACATTGGTTGGGATTATTGTAGGCATAGGATTTCCTCCCGAAAGCATAATATCTCTCCCATAATGAGTTTATCCCATTCTATGTTGTATCTCCAAAAGGTTGACTAAAGTACAAATGATGTAGGCCGCAGCCCCATTAATCCAAATCAGCCGCACCGCAAAAAACCTCTTTATATATATCCCTGGATATGGCCGCAATTGTAAGGGCCTTTTTTACACTTTTCCTTTTACGATAATGGGTTTCCAGTATGTCGCATATCTCAAGTGTAAGATATATCCCGTTGTAGTACATTTTATTGTTTTTGAAGTATGGTATCGCAACCTCTTCTATATACTCCGTGGAGCTGCTGTCGTCCAAGGTTGTTAGGTGGCTTGCTGTTTCGGTGATAGCGGTAAACACTTCATTTCCTTCTGCCAATGTTGACAACTGCCCAAGCGGCTCCTTGCACTGTGCAAAGTCCTTGAGTCTAATCAGCACAAATGTTTTGCCCGCAAGGGCCTGCATTTGCTGGTGTTTATCGCTGTGGATAAGCTCCTGTGCTTTGTCGCGGATCTCGCGGGTCTTTAGAAAATCAAGGGCATCGTTGTAAGCTTTTACGCTTGCCTCAAGCTTACCACTCTTCATATACAGTTCGCCTAGGTTAATAAGTGTTATCCCAATAGCGTTTTCATCATTAATGCGTTTTGCCTGCATGAGGGATATATCGAATAGCTTTTTTGCCTTGTCATACTCGCCTACAAATGTATAGCATGTGGCCAGTACATTATTAATAGCCATTTCTAAGTTGCTTGTACGATCTATTGAAAATTTATTTTTAGCTTGCTCAAGATACAATATAGCTTGCCACGGCCTGCCAATACAGGCATATGCCGTCCCGATGTTAAGAAATATGCCTGCATCTGATTTCACATTGTCGCTTATATATTCAAGGGATTTCAAAAAGTGCTTTAGGGAAGTTTTGAATGTCTGTTTGCAGAAAAAAAGAAAGCCTATGTTTCTATTGTATAAATGGAGAGCCTCAATGCTTGCTTCACCCAGTAATGCTTCCGCTGTGTTTAGACTTTCTTCTGCTGCCGGAAGGTTTCCCTCCTTGAACAATATCCTGGTTTCTAGCAGTAGGTACAACAAAGTTAAATCACGCTCAAAGTGCAGTTCCAGTATTGGCGACAGCTGAGCTTGCATGGCTCGGGCATCACTTATCCTGTCAGCGGATATTATGTCATTCCATACCCACAGGCGGTTTCTATAATCCTCAAGCTCATGGTCAAATATTGGCGCATGTTCGATGTTGTAAAATTCTCGTATAGTGGCCAGCATACGGTCATCATACTTTGCATCTCCGCTTTCTAGGCGGCTTACATAGGCTACGCTAACATTTATTACCTTGGCCAAGTCATTTTGAGTAAGCCCTTTGCTGAGCCTAAGAAGTTGAATTTTTTTGCCAAAATTGAGGGAGGAATTGTCTTTTTTCATATTAATGTAACCTCCTTTGAATGTTATCTTTTACCGTTTGTATTGTTTTTATCAGGCCCTAAAAAAATTGTCAACATAATAGAAGCAAGGATTGAGAGAGTGAGATTGGCTAAAACTTTGAACACGCCGCTCTGTTGTCATGTTTCGTGGTTTATAATTGGCGTATGTAAGGTAAAAAGACCACCGCAGTGGGTGGTTTATAGAGACCATAAGCCGGATATTTGCATCCGTCAAGCAAAGGAGACATGTATGAAAAGGTCAATGTTCCAGGTGTATGTAAAAGGAAGCGTAGAGGCTGCAAAGTTTTACCAAGAGGCTTTTGACGCAAAGCTTCAGAGTGCGTATCTAGATAGTGAAGGCAAATACTACGAACACGCGGAGTTAAACATCTACGGGCAGATTTTTGCCATAGCAGAGCTGCCGGATCAGACGCCAAACCCAGGAAACACTATGCAGATATGTTTCCATTTTGGTCCCGGCGAGGCAGACAAAGTTTACAAAGCCTTTGAGGTGCTTAAAGACGGAGCCGAGCCCCACGGGCCTGTTGGAGACTCGGGCTGGAGCAAGCATATGTTTTCCCTAGTTGATAAATATGGTGTGCATTGGTGTGTGTTTGAGTAGGTTCCTCTTACCGAGGCATATAATTTTCATAAATATGGGCAATCCAAGCCCCCATATTTTCCGCCACAAAGGCCCAACCCATCTGCTGCCTTGGCAGGGAATTTATCATCTCCCCAAAGCGGCTTACATCCTCATGGGCATTAGGGTTTGCCGGCAAGGAGTCAAACCTGGTTTGCCAGTCCTCTTGCACTTCGGCGCTGCCAAACCAATCTATAAAGCGCTGGGCTTCTTCCGGCTGGGCAGAGCCGTTTACCAAGGCAATACCCTCAACCACAAAGGGCAGCCCCACACTGGGAACCGGGAACCTGGCGCTTACTCCATGCTGCCGCTCCAGATTCGGCACAGCCGAGTGGAACATCTGCCCCATCAGCACAGGGGAGTCAGTGTCGGCCATTTGGATAAACAAGTTAGCGCCTGCCGTATTAGGCACGCCGTATTGGTAGTATGCGGCAATATTGGCCCAACCTTCATCAGAAATACCAAGATGCCCCGCCGGGTCTCTAAAGCGGTACAAGATACCCGCAAGTACCATCTGGGTTGTGCCGCCCCCTAAAGAGGGTTCAAACATATACTGCCCGTGAAAGCGGGAATCTTGCCAAAGATCTAACCAGTCTGTAGGCCCATCGCTTACTTGGTTGCTGTCATAGGCCAGCATAATTGCCTGTATAACCAGTGCGTGATAATAACCTCCCGGGTGGTTTAGGCCAGCCGGGATTTCTCTTGCCCAGGATGGTGTGTATGGGACTATTACCTCGCTTGCGATAAGGTTGTGCCACAAGAAGGCGTTGAGGCCAAAGACTACATCTGCGGCTGGGCTGCCTGCTTCAGATATCAGTCTTTCGGTAAGTGCTCCGCCGCCTTCGCCGTGGGTTTGGATATTAAAACCCGCAAACTCGGCGGCCTGGTTTAGCCATATCAGTCTTTCTTCGTTGAATGAGTTGGAGTAGATAGTTATTGGGACTCCAGTTCCTATAGTCTCTGCGGCTTGTGGGGCGGCAAAGGCGTCTCCTATTGCGTCTTGAACTGCGTTGCAAGCTGATAATGCAAAAAATATCGCCCCTAGTAAGAGCAGGATAAGTAGTTTTTTCATGAAAATCTCCTTTATGTCTTGGTTTTGCGCGTCTCCGTATTGCATTTGCGATCTTCGTCAAAAACTCACTAATGCCTGAGATTTTTGACTTGCAACGAGACAACGAAAAGGTAAATTACTATACCTGGTGAATTTATCCTGATTGTAGCACGTGGTTATTGAAATTGTCTACTTCATATGTCCAGTTGCTCGCATGGTAAAAGTGGCCATAAAAAATGGCGGCCAGCCCAGTAAACATGCGGGCGAAAAAGGTTTGTCAAAAGTATCAAAATAAGAAGAGAAGCCGCCCCCCACTTTGCACATGAAACACTAGCCGAAATCTTTGTGGTTGATTGAGTAATGAATCAAGTGTGAAGAAAATCACTTCACACTTGATATTTGCGGGTCAAATGGGAACGCAAGCGTTCCCGCATGACCCTTGGAGGCAAAAATGATTTAAATCATATGCTATTTTCCCATTGGATACAATTTTGCTACAATACAGGCCATGCGCGCACCTCTTCTGTCCGCGTATTTCCAATGTACATGTTTCCAACACACATGCACCCCCAAGGAGGACATATGAACCCTAAAGCCCTAGCAACCCTAGAATACACAAAGATAATAGAAATGCTATCATCCCGGGCGATCTCTCCCATGGGCAAGGCCCAGGCGGCGGCTCTTGTCCCTATGACCGACATCGTGGATATAGCCCGCGCCCAAGAAGAAACCACCGCTGCCACTGGGTACATCCTGCGCAAAGGCAGTCTTCCTCTTGGCGGCATCAAAGATATCCGCTCTTATTTATCCCGTGCACTGGCAGGAGGTATGCTCTATATAGAGGATTTGCTGGGTATAGGGGATTTTTTATATGTATGCGGAAAGGCCATGACATATGGCCGCCAGGAGCGGAACATTGAGCCCACATGCCTATCGCCATACTTTGATGGGATTCTTACCGCCCCGGCCCTGGAGGCCGAAATCAACCGCTGCATCAAAGGTCCTACAGAGATTGCCGACAATGCCAGCCCAAAGTTAAATGATATCCGCCGCAGCATCCGCCAAGCCCATGACAAAGTGCGGGACCAACTTCAAAGCGTAATCCGCAGCGGGGCCTACAAAGACATGCTGCAAGACTCAATTATCACCTTGCGAGGGGATAGGTTTTGCGTACCGGTAAAAGCCGACCAGCGGGGCAATTTCCCAGGCATGGTGCATGACCAATCTTCTACCGGGGCTACTGTATTTATGGAACCCTTGGCTGTGGTGCAGCTAAACAATAAAATCCGGGAGCTTCACTTCGATGAAAAACGCGAAGAAGAGCGTATCCTTATGAAGCTAAGCGGCCAGGTAGCCGATGAGGCGGATATTTTAACCGCCAGTATCGATAACCTGACCTATCTGGATTTTGTGTTTGCTAAGGGCGAGTTGTCTCTGGCCCAGGAGGCCAGCCCGCCGGTGTTTAACCAGCGGGGGTATGTAAATATCCGCAAGGGGAGGCATCCTTTGCTTAAAGCTGGTACTGTTGTGCCCACAGATATCTGGCTGGGCGGTGAGTTTTCTATGCTGCTTATCACTGGGCCCAATACCGGGGGCAAGACCGTTACACTTAAGACCATCGGTTTGCTGACATGTATGGGCCAAGCTGGACTTCATATCCCGGCGGCAGAGCATTCCGAGCTTGCGGTTTTTGATGAGGTGTTTGCCGATATTGGCGACGAGCAAAGCATTGAGCAAAGCCTCTCTACCTTCTCATCTCACATGAGCAATATCGTGGGGATTTTGGGACAGCTTGGCGGCCAGTGCCTGGTGCTGCTGGATGAGCTTGGGGCGGGTACAGACCCTACAGAGGGCGCGGCTTTGGCCATAGCAATCCTGCAACACCTGCAAGCCATGGGAACCCGGACGGTTATCACCACCCACTACAGCGAGCTTAAACTTTATGCCCTTTCCACCCCCGGGGTGGAGAACGCCAGCTGCGAATTCGATGTAGAAACATTGCGGCCTACCTACCGACTGCTAATAGGCGTGCCCGGCAAAAGTAACGCCTTTGCAATAGCCTCAAGGCTTGGCCTTTCAGACGATATAATCGCCCAGGCCAAAGACGTGCTAAGCTCCGAAGAAGTGCGCTTCGAAGACGTAATAACGGATCTGGAAGCAGGCAAGAAAATGGTAGCGATAGAACAAGAACGTGCGGCGGTATACAGAAGAGAAGCCGAAGCACTGCGCCAAGATTTGGCCAAGACCCAAGAAAAACTTCAGGCCCAAAAAGATAAAATCATGGAAAAAGCCCGGCAAGATGCCATGTTTACCGTACAGCAGGCCAAGCGTGAGGCTGAGGCTTTGCTAAAAACCATGCACCAGACCAAGGAAGTAGAAGAAGCCCGTCAAAAAATGAAAGAAAAACTAGGCGAAATGGAATCATCCATAGGCCCCATAGTAGAAATGAAACCCGAGCGCAAGCCCCCGGAAAACCTACGCCGTGGCGATAAGGTTTTCATTCACTCTCTTAACCAAAACGGCACAGTCTCCACTCCCCCCAATGACAAGGGTGAGGTGCATATCCAGGCCGGTATAATGAAAATTAAGGTGCATATCAGCGATCTAAGCATAGGTGAAGAGGACATCAAGGACAAGTTTGAAAAGTTCGTCCCGGCAGGGGGCGAGAGCCGAGGGCCCGGGGTTGGTAAAGCCATGCATATCTCATCTGAGATTGACCTGCGGGGGATGCTTCCCGAAGAGGCCACTGGGGTTGCCAACAAGTACCTGGATGATGCCTTCCTTGGGGGGCTTTCTATGTGTACGCTTATCCATGGTAAGGGAACAGGGGCCGTGCGCAATGCTGTTCATGGCATGTTGAAGAAGCATCCTCATGTTAAGGAATACCGGTTGGGCAAGTATGGTGAAGGGGAGACTGGGGTTACTGTGGTTACCCTTAAGTAGGGTTGCGATAGTTGCGTATAAAAAACTACCGTGGTCATATATCGGTTAAGTTACGCATTGATGTTTACCACCGTTGCCGGACAAAGGCTACTGTTCCTTGCGTGCCGGTAAGCAATAGGAGACCATCTTCAAATGAAAAGTCAACAGTTTGCCTGCGATATACTTCGCGCCCATGAGGATCCATAGAGAAATATAGGGTAAGCTGATTATTTTCGCATATGCTAAATACACCCCATCCCCCACCTCGATGAGCAAAATGAGTCTCATCTAAATCGCCCGTAAAAGCAGGGTTATGCCACCAAGGCGCACCAGAAAGAGTGCCTACAGAATGGGCTCGATCCCCCTCCCGGCGAAGCACCTCATAAACAGAGGCACTAAAACGCTGCCCTCTGAAGAAAACGCGATTCTGGGTGAAAGCGATAGTGGTTAAATACTCACTATCGCTATACTCTACCCATTCGCCTAGAAGCCTTCGGAGGGTCCTATTCCTGTTTATTCTGGGCATGTTTACTATAACAAGTACAACGATCATGATGCCTATAAGTGTCAGAGTTATAGCAACATGTATATGTTTTTTTCGTCTCTGTGTGCATATTCCTTTTTCCATTACTCTACCACCACCTGCGAAATATATAGCCTAGTAAGCCTGCACCCTGTCGCGCCAACTAATCTCATACACCTTAAGACTACGAAACTGCACATGACTAGCATAAACCCCAAGGCCGACTTTCCCGCAGATGGAGGTGTCGAAAGGCGCAGGGTCAAACAGCTCAATGATGAGCTTGGAATCAACAAAGATAAAGCAATGCCCATCAATGCTTCCAGCCTGGACGTGATATGTCCGGCCTGCCTCCAACTGAAAGGCCTGGGTTATCGCTTGGGGCTTGCACTCCGGGAAGTGCTCGATGCCGGTTTTGTTTTCGTACCAGCCGCCCATACCGGCAATATAGCCTTTTCCGGCATTGTTGGCTTTGGCATTCCATCCCTCGCTGCTCCAACTAAAGTTTAAGTCGTGGTTGGATGGCGGTACTGTTCTGGCTTCAAAATCCATAAGTATGTTGCAGTCAAAGTTTTGCTTTGTGTAAATCAATCCACCGCCGTTTTCGGGGTATGATCCCTCCAGCCAGCCGTCCGTTACATGCCAGTTGCCTCGGCCGATATCCCAGTGCTTAGAAAGATCTGTGTCGGTAAAATCGTCTGCAAACAGCATTTTAGAGTTGGCTAGGTCTATCTCTTTTCCCATTAGGTATAGCATATTTGTCCCCTTTCTGATTTTCGGTGTTGGTAAAACCCGCATTTTTTGATGTGTATTTTTATGACGTGCCTTTGTGCTATGACTGAATATGCAGAAATTTTAGCACAGAATTGCAAAACTGATTCAATATTATATACTTATATTTATTATCAATACAAAGCAGCATGAGAAAATTATAGCGCAAGACGCGCAGCAAGGAGCATGATATGAATCTAAGCCGTGTACTTGAGTTTTTCAACATAAAAAACGCCCCCCACGACTGGGAGCGCAACTGGAATGACGCCTATGATGCTTACAATGGAGTTCCATTCATCGAAGATGCCTACATTAAGGAGACAAACAAGCTCCTGAGACTTAGTGATGAGCGGGTGAGGCTAATATGCGAAACTGCTGCCTTCTTTAGAGCTTCCCCTGAAGGACAGCATTTTATATGGTTGTGGTACTACATTGTGTCAAGCATCAGCAATAAATATGATGGCGTCGAGAGAGATGATGCCTTCGATAATCTCGAATTAGGCGAATGGCCTATACCGGCGGCTCTTCCTGCGCACCTGAAAGGGATGCCTCATGTCTTGGCCTTGCTGGGCTTTATTCCGGCGTTACAATCATTCTATGTCAAAAGGGGTATACCGCATGAGTTCTTACTGGATACTTTGCAGGATTTTAATGTATCCATGAACGCGTATGCCGTATCCGATGGATATTGCGGCATTGGCGGCTCTTATATGAGATGGCAGCTTAATCATCTTACCGGCAGGCTTTTTGGGCTTGGGCGGCTGCAATTTATTCATAAGCCATATAGCGGCCCTAGTAGGGTTGCGTATTACAATGGAAAATATGAAATGCTTTCCCCAGACGCGCCTCTTCCAATTGAGTCTTGTCCGTCCCTTACACCCGGGGACAGCCTGCTGGATGTACACATTCCCAGGCAGGGCCCTCTGGAGTATGAGGCCTGCGTAGAGTCTTATCGGCAGGCCCTTGGTTTTTTCAAAAAATACTTCCCAGAGCTGGATATAAAGGGCTTTATGTGCGGCTCGTGGCTGCTTTCGCCTAAGCTTAAGGAGATCTTGCCACCGGAGGCCAATATTTACCGCTTCAATGATGACTATTTTATATACAAAATCGGAGTTGGCAACAGCGCATTGTATACCTATGTTTTTCGGGTGAAAGAGGGCGAAGAGTTACCGGAAAAGACCTCTTTACAAAGGGCATTGAAAAAACATCTTGCTGATGGTGGGTATGTTGGCAGTGGTACAGGGGTTATTTTGTCCCCGGCTATCATGAAATAAGCAAAATCATACAAAAATAAAGAAAATCATACAAAGCAAGAGGGGGTGCATCATGAATCATCTTGATAACGAAGGTGTTAAGTTTGGGTTAAAACACGGGCGGGAACTTATAATCGTGTTCTTGGTAGTGGCGGCCATCTTAGGTGGTATCGGATTCTTTGTGCAGTCAACTGTGATTACTGTCATATTGCTGATTTTGGGCCTTGTTAGTATTGGCCTTGGAATCTCCTCTGCCGCGGACAAAAACCGCTTCTTTAAATACGGAACCATTATATATCTTCAAAATATCACATCTACACAGCAGCTTGCGTCCGCCACCGGCAAAACCACCAGTGTTGTTGAGGCAGAGCTGGGCAACCTGATATCCTTGGGTTATTTTGGAGTGGCAAGGCTTGAGGCTGGCGAGATACTTCTTAATAATGAGGTTGCGGCAGTATCGAAGGTGGATTCAGCAGAGGCGGAGGTCGGTGCTGTAGTAGGTGCAAGCACAGAAGCTGTTTCGCAATCGAATGTGCCAGGCGCAAATACATCTCAACCAGGCACACTAATTACCACGACAACTTCGGGAAATGCTGCGCCTGTGCCACAAAGAATGCGCTCATGTCCCGGCTGTGGTGCACCTTCTAAAGATAGGCTTTGTGAGTATTGCGGGTCTATTACTAATGAGGCATAAGTTCATGGCTTTGTCGCATATATTTGTGTGCGATGTAGTGCAAATATATTGCGTTTAGCGATATTTTTGATATAATCATTGTGAGGGGGGCATCCACATGGCAACTTTGTGCTACAAAAAATTGTGGAAACTGCTTATTGACCGAAACATGAAGAAGGGCGAATTACGGGTGCTGGCAAATGTCAGCCAGTCGACAATGGCCAAGCTTTCAAAAAACCAAAATGTCACAACTGATATATTGGCAAGGATTTGCTCTGTATTAAATTGTGAACTAGGCGATATCGCTGATATCATCAGATGATAATTATCAGAGGGATAAATATATGGACTTACTAAACAATGGTAGCATCAGGCTATATAATAACGATTCGCTTTCTCTATATAACTCATGGGATACGCCTACGGTGATAATATCTGATGGCCCCTATGGAGTAAAAGGCTACCCAGGTGATTTGGCTACGGCAGATGAGTTAGGTGAGTGGTACACACCGCACGTAATAGAGTGGGCGAGATACTCAACGCCCCAGACAACCCTGTGGTTTTGGAACACAGAACTGGGATGGGCAAATGTGCATCCCATACTAAAAAAATATGGCTGGGAATATAAAGCTTGTTGTGTATGGAATAAAGGCATGAGTCATGTGGCAGGAAACATAAATACCAAAACTATCAGCAAACTGCCTGTTGTCTCCGAAATTTGCGCTCAATATGTGCGTAAGGCGGAGTTTTGCGTTGAGGGAATTACATATAACATGAAAGAGTGGCTTCGGTATGAATGGGCGCGCACAGGGTTACCCTTCTCTAAGGCAAATGACGCTTGTGGTGTAAAAGATGCAGCTACTCGCAAATATTTCACAAGATGCCATTTATGGTACATGCCTCCTGCGGATGCGTTTGAGAAAATCGTATCCTATGCAAATCTATATGGGAGGCCAGAGGGACGGCCGTATTTTAGTATAGATGGCAATCACTCAATAGCCCGCGATGAATGGCAGGCTTACCGTGCAAAATTTTACTGCCCGATGGGTTTGACCAACGTATGGTCTGAATCGCAGCTAAATGGAAAAGAGCGACTGAAAAATGGAACAAAAGCGGCTCATAAAAACCAAAAACCGCTTAAACTTATTGAGACGACAATAAAAATATCATCGGACGAAGATGATGTTGTCTGGGATCCCTTCGGTGGATTGTTTACAACGGCAATCGCCTGTTACCGGCAGCATCGGCAATGTTATTCAGCCGAAGTTCGTCCCGATATGTATAAGCAGGCATTTGCGTATGTGCTATCCATTTTGAATCAGACGGAGCAGCTCTCTATCAAGAGTGGCATCTTGGCGTGATAATATTTGTGACCACTCTCGAATCTTACGTCCCTTATACTCTGTTTCTAGAACACGGGCTTTGAACTCCTCAAGAGAAGAGTGCCTTATTCTATCCATCTTGGCAAAATTCGTATCCAAGCGATATGAAAAACTGCCTAATAACCCTTGTAGTTTATGCTGATATTCGGGCGAGGTGCTATACCTTTCCCCATCAACACCCCATGAATCGACTATATGCTTCGCACGTGTAAAATCAGATGCACTTCCTTGAAACTTGTAACCATTTGTGTTTGTTTGCTGTAGATTTGCTGTGCGGGTGCTTGTGTCTTCAGGCTCAAAAACCAAATAATCAGGCGGGCGGTGATAGTGCACATCACGGGCGGTTGCAACACTTGAAGCACTGTCCACCCAGGTATCAACAATAACAGGTGCACCCCAAATTACATACTCAGGAAGCCATGCAATCATTGCTACATTAATCTGGTCATCTGCAAAATGAGACACACTGTCTTTGAATCGCGCAGTTATCTCTGTTGCAAACGGAAACCATGTCTTAACTTCTATCCCGGGATTTGGAAGGATTGAATTGCTGCTGAAAATTGCATCTGGAAAACCAGGGTCTTGTCTTTTCCAGATACCAAGCCCTTGCCAATCGTAAGAGTTAAGCATATCAACCATTGAAAATTCAATCATATTTCCAAGAAGCGGTGATAATTTTGACACAACTTTCGCCAATTGCCGAGCATATTCAATAGTTGAGGGCTTTGTAATATTAACAACAGGGATATAGCGCCATTTCATAGCAGCTATTTCATTGCTGGCTATTGCCAAAATATCAGTATGCTTCATCTCTTAATGATCCCCCGACAAAGCCAACAGCTCATCCCGCGCAGCATTATGCTTAATAGAGTTACTTATCTCAATGGCCCGGTTGTAATACACCAGGGCATGGTCATATTTTTTTTCGCTTTCGCAGATTTTACCCAGGCTATACAGACATACATCGCATACGGCCTTGTTGCACCATGCACCTGGCTTTTGGGGGGTGTCTAGGCTATCTTCGAACATTTCCTTTGCTGTTGCGATTTCTTTCAGGCCCAGCTTGCAGTTGGCGATGTACACATCCCAGCAGGGGGATGGGTCTTCTTTGCTTTTTTTCTGATATAGGGCCAAGGCTTTTTTGTAATCCTGTCTTGCGCGGATGTGGCGTTTTTGTTTTTTGTAGGCCAGGGCCCGGGTTGCATAGGTGTGTGGGTCATCTGGCTCTTTTTCTATTTTGCGGGTATAGCACTCTATGGCTTTTTCGTAGTTTTTGTGGGCGTATAGGTAGATGTCACCCATATAGTCTACAGCATCTATGCAGTTCTCATCCTCATCTATGGCCTTTTGGAAGTATTCCATGGCTTTTGATGCATCGTTGAAGTTTTTGGAATACACAAGGCCTATCCGGGTGTATATCCAGGACATTTCCCATTCGCCGTCTAGCTTGTCTGGATGGCTTGCGGCTTTTTGCATTTGTTCTAAAGCCTCGTTGTAACGCTGCATGTCTTCGTAGATTACGCCTCGGCGCATTGCTAGAGCGCCTAGGTTATATGGTGCTTGGGCTGTATCTTGAGTTGTATCGTGTGGCTGGATTACATCATCGGCTTGGGGCGCGTCAGATGCTTGGGCTGCATGGGGAGTGTCGAGTGGACGGGCTGCATGTGTGGTTTCAGCTTCGTTAAGGATTGCCAGAGCCTTATCATAATCCTTTTCTTCCTGATAGCAGTATGCCATGGACTCATATATGTCCAACTGGGTTGGATCTTTTTCCTTGGCTATGGAGAACTGCCAAATGGCATCCTTGAAGCGCTTGCAGCTTTGAAGGAATAGCCCGTAATATCTATACCCTACTGACGCGTCTGGGTATAGCTCTATAGCTCGTTTATAGGCGGTTTCTGCTTGGTCTTTCTGGCCCACGCGCACGTGGATTATTGCTTCATATATGCGGTTTGACAGGGACTCGAAGCGGGCTAGCCTGGTTTGAGCCCAGGCTAGGGCGTCTTCGTTCCGGGAAGCCTCCATTAGGATGTCTACAATGCGGTCGTAGGTGGCCTCTAAGTGGGGGTTGGCGCTTATTGCCGCTTCTAGGTGCGTTATTGCGGTGGAGATGTCGTCTTGGTCTGCATATATGCTGCCTTTGCATACCAAGGCAGAGACGTTCTGGGGTAGGCTGGCCAAAATACTGTCGCAGATTTGCATTGCGGCCTCGTGGCGGCCTTGCTTGCGCAAAATGTTGGCTTGGATGGATTGGCGGTTTGGGTCATCTTCACCGCCTAGGGATAGGGCCTTGCTTATATAGGAACTGGCGTCTTCTAAATCGCCAGTTTCTTCTTTTAGCTTGGCCATTTCTGTAAAGATGGAATCCATATAGCCTTCGTCATTTTCTGCTGTAAGCAGGGGCGTAAGTGTAGCAAGGGCTTGATCGTATTGGCCTAGCATTCGCAAGGCCTCGGCTTTGTGGCAGCTTATTCTTGCGCTTTCGTAGCCTATATCCTCTGCCTGTTTTGCTATGGCCAGTACATGGTCAAGCATGTTTTCCCTTTGGTAGATTTCCATCTGCAGGATATATGGCTGGGTGATGTATGGGTATATGGCTATGGCCTTTTCGCAATAATCCATAGTCTCGTTGTATTGGCCTGCAAGCCAGCATAGATTGGCCTTTTGCATGTATAGGTGTACGTTGCGGGTGTTTAGTGCCAGGCCTGCATCAGCTTCGGCCATTGCTTCTTCTGCCCGGCCTGTGGCAAAGAGGGCCCTGCACTTGTAGATGCACAGGTTTATGCGGCCTATATTGTCGGTTTCGGCATCGGGCAGCTTTAGGGCTTCTTCTACATATTCTAGCGCTTTATCGTATTGCTCTAGCTGGCAGAGAGCTGCTGCGGCGTTGTCGTAGTACACTAGTTTTGGCTCTATACCTATGAGCTCATCATAAAGGGCTATGGATTCTAGGTGGTTACCTGCTATTACGGCGCAGGCAGCCCTTAGCTCCTTGTAGCGTATGGTGTGGGCTTCGATGGTATTGTCCAGCTTAGATAGCATTTTTTCGCAGTGTTCCAGTTTTAGGTTCTTAGCGTAGTATTCGGCGAGGGTCAGCATTACATCTGCATCTGTTGGGGCGGCGTTGTGTTTTTTTTCATATATTTCTATAAGCTCGTCTGTAATGGGAGCCACAGCGGATAGGGCGTAATAGTCATCGGGCCATGCTTCTAGGATTTGCTTCACGGTGATATTGGCAGCTTCATAGTCTTCCAGATTTAGCTGGGCATTAAGTATGGCTTTTTTTGCGTCAATGAAGCTTGGGTCTTGCTGCAGTATTTTTTCAAAGTGGGTGATGGATTCTTCTTCTTTGCCCACAAAGGTAAGGGCCGTGGCATAGGAGAACCAGATGTGAAAATCATCTGGGTGCTGTTGGAATGGGGACTGGATTACGTCCATTGCGTCATCGAAGTTTCCCTTATGCATGTGTATCCGCATTTGGAGGATATTGTAGTATGGGTGTGTTAAGGGGATGGCTTCAAGCTGGGCCTGCTTTCTTTAAGGTCGGGGTCTTCGGTCTGGCCCGCGTTAACTAGCCTGTCTATTTCCAAGAAAATGTTTATCCATGCATCATAATGATGGGTTTCGATTTCATGGGCTTCTTTCTGTGTTGTATCTTGCTGGGATACA
>Ga0123355_10001500_pt1 | contig 32526 bp, 28 predicted proteins | sample TergutEmb28metaG_3_FD_89872 | JGI IMG/M metagenome (GOLD analysis project Ga0123355, IMG submission 89872) | Embiratermes neotenicus P1 segment gut microbial communities from Petit-Saut dam, French Guiana - Emb289 P1 | ecosystem: Host-associated > Arthropoda: Insects > Digestive system > Gut ...
ATAGAAAACGACCACCAAAGAGAGCGGGCGCGCGATGAGTTGCCGCAAAGTGCCACGGGAACTACAGTAATGACAACCGAGCCTAAATTCGTACCAAATGAGGCTGTACATATCGAGCTTGAAAACAATGTATCTTTCAAGGTAAGAATGATTGACTGTGTAGGTTACATGGTACCTGGTGCAACCGGACACATGGACGGTGACGAGGCGCGTATGATAAATACGCCTTGGAACGATGAGAAAATGCCGTTTGAAGAAGCCGCAGAAATAGGCACACGCAAAGTAATAAACGAACACTCAACTATAGGTGTCGTAATAGCCACAGACGGCTCAGTAACAGACATCCCGCGTGAAAGCTATATAGAAGCTGAAGATCGGGTAATAGCAGAACTAAAAGCAATCGGCAAGCCTTTTGTCATGATTTTAAACTCTCTGCGTCCCTATTCATCTGAGACTATAGTGCTTGCAGAAGAGTTGTCTTTATTGCACGGCGTTCCTGTAATTCCGCTTAACTGCGCGCAACTTAAGCTAGACGATATCAACTCGCTCATGGAACGTATTTTATACGAGTTCCCAATCAAAGAGCTTAGAATACATCTTCCTAAATGGGTTGAGGCGCTCCATGCAGAGCATTGGTTAAAAGGGCATATGATAGACTTCGTAAAAGGTGCGATGGGCAAGCTCACAAGTTTCCGCGAACTGCGTGAGAATACGATCTCATCGGAGCATAGCGAGTTTATTAAAAAAGCGTTAGTTGAACGCATTTTGATGGGCGAGGGTTCTGCTGATATCGAAATTTCAGTAGATCCTGGATTATTCTACATCGTTTTATCAGAGACAATCGGCATGAAGATAGAGAGCGATCACGACCTCATCTCCACAATTAAAATTCTCTCAGAAGCCAAGCGCGAATATGATAAAGTAAAATATGCCCTGGAGGAAGTCAAACAAAAAGGCTATGGCATAGTAACTCCAGCCCTGGAAGAGATGCGTATCGAAGAGCCTAAAATTGTTCGTCACGGTTCAAAATACGGCGTGAAAATCAAAGCCTCTGCACCAAGCATTCACTTAATTCGTGCCGATATAGAAACCGAAATAAGCCCAATCGTCGGCAGCGAAGAGCAGAGTCTCGATCTAATCGAGTTCATCTCAACGAGTATGGCAAACGACCCAGGGGCTGTTTGGGAGATGAACATGTTCGGCAGAAACATGTATGATTTGGTGAAAGATGGCTTACAGACTAAGTTGTTCAATGTACCAGAAGATGCAAGGATGAAGTTCCAAGACACCTTGCAAAGAATCATCAATGAGGGTAAAGGTGGCTTGATTTGTATCATTTTTTAGAAACGTTAAAAGTCGTGGCAAACGCCATAAGTGTAAAAAGCCAGGACTTTTAACAAGATATGCTGATAATATGGGGGCTTATTATAAGTATGTGAGTCCTGAGTTTTGGTGGATTGAGTATCGGGTGATGTTGTAGGGGGCGAACATAAAGAGCTAAGTCTATTCGTTATGGATGGACTTAGCTTTTTGTTTGTGAAAGGAAAATAGGGACCAGGCTATAATTTTTACAGTTAAAATCGACTATATCAAGTTACAAACGGTCAAGGACGAGCGTCCCTACAACTACCGCTTAACTGTACGCTGATGGGAGCGGGTGCGCACTTGCTCTCCCTATAGGGTTCGATATCCACGAAACATTATCATATGTGCTATATTCTGGCGATAGCGCATTTGTTGCAAATGACTGTTTTGTAAGTCGGGTACTGTGTGAGCCTTTTGTAGGGCGCTATGCCCTCATCGCATCGCGATTCCAGTCCACATATCAGGCTCCCACCCTCAAAAAAACAAAAGGGTCAGCCTAAGCCAACCCTCAGAAACTCAATCTATATTATAACTCATCACTCGCTACAAAGCCCTCGTCAGCTTTCTTCTCAGAGCCTTCCGCGCCCGTAGCACCTTTCAAAACATCAATCAAGTTAATCCCTGTAAGTGCTTCAACCGTTTCTGGTAGCTGTGCCATGATGTCTGTCACATAGCTTGATACCTTAGCGGCACCACCTTGACCGCTGCCGCCTTGGTCGATAACTACAATCTTTTCAGTCTTAGACAATGGGTCTGCAACGTTTTTCGCGATTTCTGGAAGCCTGTCAATCATCATTTGGATTACTGCGGCTTCGTTGTATTGTTTGAAGGCCTCTGCCTTTTTCATCATAGCTTCTGCTTCTGCTAGACCTCTTGCTTGGATAGCTTCTGCTTCTGCCATACCTTGTAGGCGAATGGCTTCTGCGCGGGCTTGACCGTCCAATTTTACCGACTCGGCTTCTGCTTGGGCGCGTGCTACTTGTTCGAACTTCTTCGCTTCTGCTAGACGTTCTTGACGATATCTTTCGGCATCGGCTTGTTTATTTATTGTTGCGTCTAGTTCTTTTTCTTTGCGCTTTGCTTCTTGTTCTGCAAGTTCAGTTTCTTTTTGCCTTCTTAGAAGCTCAACTTGAAGCTCTGTCTCTGTAACTTCTTTTTTCACCTTGTTTTCTTCAATTATATAAGCATTGTCGGCGATTGCTTTTGCCGCTTCTTGTTCTTTTCTATACGATTGGATTTTAATTTCTTTTTCTTTTGCGGCTTCTGCTACTTGCGCTTCTGCTAAGAGCTTCGCTTCTGAGCCTCGGCGCAATGCTTCCGCTGTGCGCTCTACGGTTTCTCTTTCTGCGTCAGCTTCGGCTATTTGTGCGTCACGTTTAACTTCTGAGATACGCTTTCTACCGAGTGCATCTAGATAGCCGTTCGCATCTTCTAAATCCATAACCGTAAACGCTTTAATCTCCAGACCCATCTCTGCAAGCGATATCGCTGCATTTTCTTGAACTTCACTTGAAAATTTATCTTTGTCTTGATAAATCTCTTCAACTGTCATCTTTGCGATAATCTCACGAAGTTTACCTACAAGGACATAGCTCGACTGAGTCGCAATCTCAGCCGCAGTCTTGTCTGTAGCCCCTCTAAAGAACTGCTCAACGGCTGAATATATGGATTCCGCATCGCTTTTTACCTTAACAACAGCAACACTCTTAACAGTCACAGGAACACCCTGACTTGAAATAGCACGATCGATATTTAACGGAATCTTGATATTTTCCAATGAGATCATGTCGACGCGCTCAAGAAGCGGTATGACAAGCCCACCTTTACCCGAAATAATTTTTTTCTTGCGTCCTGTGACTACTGCCGCCTTGTTCTGCGGTACTCTTTTCCAAAGAGCCAACAGTACAAATATAGCAAGGACTATTACTGCAAGTATTATTGCAACGATAGTAAGTTCTAGTGCAAATGGCATTTTAGTTCCTCCTCATAACATAGTATGTTTTATCTTCTACGCGAGTAATTTCTACGTTCTCGCCGACGTTTATCTCTTGGCTATCCTCGCACTTGGCGGGACCTGAAACGATTGAACCTTCTACATTATACTTCACTTTGCCGTAGCCGCCGCTTGGTATCTTTGCTGTGACTTCTGCTAATTGACCAACTACCTCTTGCCTGTCAAAAGTATTTGTCCCTGCTAATCTATGTAGCGGCTTTATGACGAAGCTGTTCAACAAAGCAGCGATTAAAAAGCCGCTCGCCGCACTGATAGCAAAAACAACGACCCCGCCCACCATGCCGTAAAAGCGCGGTGTCAAAATAAGACCAAGCCCACCTGTCACGGTCAGAAATACGGCGATAAGTGTGGGGCTTAGGAAAGAGATGGACGCAACTTCCGCTTCCATGACTCTGCCTATTATTAGAGTCAAAAGGACAAAACCTACTCCGACTCCAAAAAAGATTAGATACATTGTAGCACCTCCTTAAAGGATTACAACATCACCTTAACAAACGCATCAAACAGCGGATGTGGTCTATTAGGCCTTGACTTAAACTCAGGCTGGAACTGAACACCAACAAAGAATGGGTGTACTGACTCAGGAAGCTCAACAATCTCAACAAGTCTCTCGTTAGGTGATACTCCCGCGATAACAAGACCCGCATCTTCAAGAGTTTTCTTAAACGCATAGTTAAACTCATATCTGTGTCTATGACGCTCATAAATCAAGTCCTCGCCATACGCTTTAAACGCATGAGTATTGGCTAAAACCTTGCACGCATGAGTGCCAAGGCGCATCTTTGGCTCAGATCCATTTACATATTCATCCTTATTCTCAGGCAGAACGTCTATAACATTGTAGGCTCCGTCTTTTACAAGTTCAGCCGAACCCGCATCAGGAATTCCCGCAACCGTTCTCGCAAACTCAACAACAGCGCACTGCATACCTAGACATATGCCAAAGTAAGGTACTTTATTCTCTCTCGCATAGCGTGCCGCAAGTATTTTCCCTGAAATACCGCGCTCGCCAAACCCGCTTGGAACAACTATTCCATCCATATCATGCAAAGTACTCATATCTTTTTCAAGTTCGCTCGAGTCAATAAGTTTCACAAAAACCTTAGCATCATTATGCACACCCGCATGAACTAAACTCTCCGCAATAGATATATATGAATCAGGCTCGCCGATATACTTGCCAACCAAGCCTATAGTAATTTGTTTTTTAACAGATTTCTCTTTCTCCACAAAACCGCGCCACTCTCTAAGGTCAGGCTCACGATTCTCAAGACCTAACTTCTGCAGAACTATTTGTGCAAAATTTTCATCCTCAAGCCTTAGCGGAATCTCATAAACCGAGTCTACATCAAGATTCTGTACAACACAGCCTTTCTCTACATTACAGAAAAGCTCAAGCTTTGCACGTACATCATCAGAAATAGCTTGCTCTGTACGGCAAACGATGATGTCAGGCTTAATACCTGTACCCAAAAGTTCTTTAACCGAGTGCTGGCTTGGTTTGGTCTTAACGTCACCCGCGCCGCCAACCCTTGGCAAAAGTGTAAGGTGAATAAAAAGCGCATCATGACGACTCACCTCAAAAGCTGTCTGACGAATAGCTTCCAAAAACGGAAGACATTCCATATCGCCAACCGTACCGCCGATTTCTGTAATAACGATATCTGCGCCCGATTGCGCCCCAAGGCTATAAATCTTTTCTTTGATTGCGTCTGTTATATGCGGGATAACTTGTATTGTTTTTCCGTCATACTCGCGTCTGCGCTCTTTGCCGAGCACATTCCAATAAATTTTCCCCGCTGATACTGAATTATTCGCAGTCAAACTCTCATCGGTAAACCTCTCATAATGACCCAAATCCAAATCAGTCACCGCACCATCATCTGTAACAAAGGCTTCACCGTGCTGCAGCGGGTTCATGTTTCCTGGGTCTACATTAAGATACGGGTCCATTTTCTGGATAGTGACTTTGTAACCTCTTTGTTTTAATAGCATCCCCAGCGAAGCGGCCGTAATGCCTTTGCCCAGCCCTGATACCACGCCACCTGTTACAAAAATATACTTCGTTTGCATTGTCCACCTCGCGTATTGCCCTACCAATTAGGCTCTGCCAAAAGATCTGGCAAAGTTTAATGGTGGAGTAATAATATATATAATTCCTTCTTCGTATACCTATATAATACTTTAAATCAGGGCTTTAAGTCAATACATCGAGAGGTGTCTATAAATTCAACACTAACGGAAACAGTGCAATTATCAATAAAAACGCAAGAGTATTAAACAGCCCGCCAACTTTAATGTAGTCTGTGAACCTGTATCCCGCTGATAATGTCATAGTCATAGGCGGCGTAGACATCGGTGTTGCGTAACCAATACTTGCCGCAATCGCCACTGCCATGACAATACTTCTTACGTCATATCCCATCTCAATTGCAGAGAATGCCGCAATCGGGATAAGCAAAGCTGCAGTCGCCGTAGTTGACATAAAGTTCGTAAGTATTACGGTAATAAACGCAAGTGCAGAAGCAAGCAGCCACGGCGAAATATTGTTGCCTAAAAGCCCGATTGTACCTCTAGCAATCATCTCTCCAGCACCTGACACCTCAAGACCAGCCGCAAAACCAAAAGAGCACCCAAAAATTATAATCGTTGACCAGTCCAGTTTTTTAATCGCTTCTTTTTGCGAGATACATCCCGTCGCAATAACCACCCCCGCACCAAGCATAGCAACAATTCCCGCACTCCAAATCTCTGCGATAAAACCAGCCACGCACAATATGAGAACAGCGACAGAGACGCAAATTTTTATCAACTGCTTTGGATTATCAGAAAAATTTAACTCTTGTTCTTCATCAGGTGCTATTGTATCAGGCAGCTCTTCAAAATCGAAAGTTCTTTTCATGAGTTTTTGCCCAATAGTTAGAGTAAATACTACCAACAAAAGCAGCAGTGGCAGTCCAAACAAGCCAATATCAAAGAAACCCATCGTCTCATGCCCTCCCTCTATAAGCACACCTTGTGCAATAAGTTGCGAAGGAGACGAGACAAGCGTAAGCCCACCGCCCGTTACAGCAGCCATGCCTACAAGCATATAGGTATTCTTTTTCGTAAACTTGCCACCTGATACAGCTATAGCAGAGGTCGCAATCGGTAACATAATAGCCGCCGTAGCTGTGTTTGATAAAAATGCGGAAATAGGAATAGAGACAATGATTAGCGCAGCAAGAAAGATTTTTTCATTATCCCCAACCAAAGACATAATCTTTTTGCCCAAAAGCCTAGCCGCACCCGTCTCAAAAAGCGCACTACCAACTGTCATCATCCCCGCTAAAAGAAAAACAATGTCATTAGAAAATCCCGCAAAAGCACGCCCAAGCGGAATCACACCAAAAATAGCCATCGCAAGGCACGCAAAAATAGCAGTCGTTGCAATCGGAATTTTTTCTGTAATAAACAAAACCATCATGATACCGATTATTATGAGCGCAATAATTGAAGAATCCATTATCTATCTCCTTAAAGGGAAGTTCTATATATAGTCATACACTTAATCTTACACTGTAAATTATACAGGGGTTTTGAGAGATGTTAAAACTTGGCATGGGAACTTGAGGTCATATCCTCTATTCCCTTGAAACAAATTGATACCGTCCACTCTTATCCCACATTTTGTATCTATACTCAGTCGGTGTCATGTTCATTCTCTTTGAAAATTGCTTAATGAAATAAGTATCATATTTAAAACCGACGGCTTCGGCAATCTCATATAAGGTGATATTTGTTTGAGCCAGAGCTTCACAGGCTATTTTTATACGATAGTGCGCTAAATACTCCATTGCTGTTTTACCAGTCTTAGCTTTGAAATTTCTATTTAAAGTGGTTCGGTTGGTATAGACAAAGTCACAAAGTGTATCTAGCTTTATGCTTTGAGGATAATTTACATGGATATATTCCATAGCAATATCAATCGGCGACTTTTTAGACTTTATAGTTCCTATGCTTTTTTTGCTCATAAAAATATCATCAAGAAGATACAGAGTCTGCAATAAATATCTTCGGATACGGCAAGTCCATCTGCCATCACTTTGAGCGTAGAGTTCTGTACCTATTATCGATAGCCATTCGAAGAGTCGAAGATAAGTATCTGCTGGAAGGTCTAAGATACCGTCATAATTATCATTTCGTATTAAGAATAGATTCATCATATTCCTATCATGCTCATCCTCAAGCTCTGTAAATTCATTTTTAGCCAAGTTTTCAAACGATAAATTAGAGTTAATAAAAATTGGGTTGAAATGAAAAGATCTGGCTATAAATCGGTCTGAGTCCAGCAATTTAATCGAGTCCTTATATGACAAAAGCAAAGCACACGGCGCGATAATATTAACGGCTTTATCATTAAGCATAATAGACGCGCTGCCATATGAGGCAAGTACAATGACAGCTCTCTCTTCTAACGGACAAGTTTCAAGTTCTTCACTAGCATTAAATTCTAACGGCACTAAAGGTCGTTTGCGATGCTTGTCAACTTGCGGCATAACTCATCCTCCTATTATAACTTTCAGCGCTTTTTGCTGTGTGTCCATTCTACAATAATTTGGCCCCTATTGCAAATAGTATAGTAAAAAGCTTGAAATCGTTTATTGTTTCGGTTGTTATACATAACTTAAAATGACAGTAGGAGGTGCATCATGGAAAAAAGCAAGCTTTCACGCAGATACACAAAATATATAGTCAAAAGTCCAGTAGTATTTTATGGCGTTTTAATTTTGAGCATCGCTTTATTTCTATATTTGACTGGAACTACTTTTATAGAAACGGACTCAGGCATAGAAAGCCTTTTGAGAATAATTCTAACACAAGCAGGGAGAATCTCATGAGAAGACTAAACTATTTTCAAGCTATCCAGTTTCTTTCAAAATATATCAAGCCTCATCGAAAATATTTTGCACGCTTCTATATAGGATGGTTTTTCGATATGCTGCTGAGCGTTATGATGCCCATTATGTTTGGTATATTGGTAGATGCTATAGTACATAGGCAAGACATGGATTTATTCTTAAGAATAAGCTTTATATTTGTGGTTATGTCTGTATTTTCATGTATACTTTATTTCCTGATTTATGCTCAACATCAATACTTAATGAATATGTATGTCTACTCCATTCAAAAAGATGTATTTAGCCATGTTCATAAGCTAAAAGCTTCTTATCTTTCGGATTCTAAATCAGGTGATTTGGTGAATATCATACAGCAACATACTCGGGAGTGTATGCACTTTGTAATTAGGAATGTAATTCACATGGGCAACGGTGTTTTGAGAATGATTTTTATTATCATTTATCTGTTTATTATAAATCCGTGGATTGGGATATTTACGCTTCTAGCAGCACCTTTGACTGTGTTTATCAATACAAAGTATGGCAATAAAATAAGAGACTACTCAAATGCCGAACGAGAAAGTTATGGCACATATTCAGGCTATATTTTTGAAGTGTTTAGTGCAGTACGGGATTTGCGCCTTCTATGTGCCGAGAGCAGGGTGTTTGATAAGTTCAATACATACCACGGGGACATATTTAAAATCAAAGAAAAGTCCGCCCTGTCAGTCGTTACTGCTCAAAATATTATGAACGGCACAAAGCTGCTAGTGCAAATATCAATATTTACATTGGCAGCATACTTTGTTGCGCAAAACACAATGACTATTGGACTCTTAACAGTTGTAATTGCTTACTTTGCAATGTTTAGCGAAAGTGTGAGCCGCTTAAGCGAGTCTTATCTCGATTCTCAAAATAGGGTTGGGTTTATCCAAAGAATATTTGACACTATGAACATGCCGACAGAGGATGAATGGCAGGGATGCGGAGATATTGACATTTCACAGGGAGAGTTGGTTTTTGATAAAATATCTTTTGCTTATGAAGGAGATAACAAAGTTCTTGAAAACTTTAGCCTTAATATTCAGTCTGGTGAAAAAATCGCTCTTTGCGGCGAAAGCGGCTGCGGTAAAACGACAGTTTCATACCTTCTTGCTGGGTTTTACGATAATTTTATTGGAAATATCTATATTGATAAGCAAGATATAAAAGAATGCAATTTGAAATCGCTCCGACAAAATATTGGGATTGTCTCACAGGATGTTTTGATGTTTGCTAGGACAATCAAAGAAAATATGCTCCTAGGAAAACCAAGCGCAAATGATGATGAAATCTATGCAGCTCTTGAAAAAGCAGGGATACTCGCTCATATAAAAACTTTGGATGAGGGCATAAACACAACTATAGGCTCATTTGGTGAAGGGCTATCTGGCGGACAAAAACAGAGGATTGCTATAGCTCGCATTTATCTTAAAAACCCTAAAATAATTATCTTTGACGAAGCCACCAACTCACTCGACCAAGAAACAGAAGAACAAATACATCAACAATGGCAAGATGTGCTTAAGGGGCGCACAGCGATTGTAATAGCTCATCGTTTAAGCTCTGTTATGCTATGCGATAAGGCATACATTATGGAGAATGGGAAAATTGTAGACTGTGGTGAGCCAAACAAATTAAAGGATGAAAGCAGCATTTTTTCTCATCTGTTTGCCATAGAAGGGGGCGAGAGTTTTGTATGATAGAATGAAATACCGCCTGAAAATGATAAGTATGTTAATGTCATTTAGCGATAGTCGTAAAGTTTATTTTTATCTAGGGTTTATTTTTAAAATACTTATTGCGCTCCTTAGTTTTGCTGTGCCTCTGTTATATAGAGAGTTTATAGAAGAAGTTATTATAGGCGGTAATTTTAATCTGATGTTATGGATTGCCATAGGATATGTCGCGATATATTTACTAAACTCCCTATTTGCATATTCATCTACATATTGCAGCAACAAGATTATAAATTTTGTAACCCTTCAAGTCAAAGGTAAAATGCTCAGAAACTTTTTTAACCGAGAGTTTAATGAATACGCGCATATTAATTCGGGATATATGAAAACGAGGATGGAGGATGATACAGCTTGTATCGAAAAGTATTTTACAGTTCAGTCCATAGATTATATAATATCTCTAGGTACTCTCATTGTAGCGGCGTTGCTCCTTGTTTTTATTGAATGGCGGCTGGCGATATTTGCGATTGTTTCAATACCCTTAACTTTAGTCATTGACTATGCTGTTGCTAAAAAAGAGGCGGAGGTTTTAAAAGCTCATCGGCAAAACAATCAGAACATGACTCAGTGGCTGCATTCATCCATGCAAGGTTGGAGGGAAATCAAGGCATTAAACCTCCAGAGACATGAAGAACGAACGTTTACAAAGTTCATCCATATATTCGCTCTTACTTATGGTGTGTGGATTAATTACTGGGTGTTTCGCATACTTGTTGCTCCAAAAATTAAAGATGAATTTCTTATGAAATTTGCCCTGTACTTTTTCGGAGGTATTTTGATAATTAGGGGGCAGTTGGGCATTGCGGCACTTCTTGTTTTTATGCAGTATCACGCTTTGTTTTCGACTCATATGCAAAGGGTGTCTGAAACGGATGCCGAGCTAATATCGGGAACGCCCGAGAGCGATAGGCTTTTAGAAGAAATAGAATTAAAATTGGAGTCAGAGGAAGCTTCAGGTGAACCTTTTACGGGATATGATATACAATTTAACAATGTAAGCTTTTCATATGACAAAGATTCGGACAATGTGCTTGATGGTCTCAGCTTTAAAATAAGCGAAGGCGACAAAGTAGCTATAAAAGGCAAAAGCGGATCTGGAAAAACAACTATACTCAGACTTATCGCAGGTATGCTTAGGTCAAGTGCAGGAATTATCTACTTTGGAGATAAAAGCTTAAGCCATATACAACTTAAAGACGTCCACGAAAAAATAGGCTTTGTCATGCAAGAGAATATACTCTTTAATGATACTATTGCTGAAAACTTATTATACGGTAATCCAGAAGCAAGTCAAACTCAGATGTCAGATGCTTGCAAAAAGGCTCACATACTGGATTTTATTGAAAACTTACCGAATAAGTTTGATACAGTCATTGGTGAGAGAGGCATTAAGCTGTCAGGAGGGCAAAAACAGAGACTTGTACTGGCACGCCAATTCTTACGCGATGTTGATGTTTATATATTTGACGAAGCCACTAGTGCATTAGATCAAAATAGCGAAAATATAATACAAAACGCTATAGCAAGCATAGCTGAGAATAGAACGATTATCGTTGTCTCACATAGAGAAAGCTCTGTTTCCATATGTAATAGGGTGATAGAATTGTAGTGCTTTCAAGTAGGCTAGAGACTCTTCCATACACCCTCATCATTTCCCAATGTGTTAAAGTAGTGTTATACTCAAAAAACCTGCAATTATCAAAAGTGTGACAATTACAGGTTTTTTTACTGAGCTGGCAGAATTCAAACCTACGAATGCAGAGTCAAAGAGTAAAGAGCTATGTTACAATTGACCTAAGACAAAAGCAGATTGCGCCATCCCCACAACCTAGTCCACAAAGGAAATTAGTCTGAGTTCATCTCCGACACAAATATCCATTGCCCGCTTCGTTGATGTATCACTCATTCGCAGTGGTTTGTCAAGGGAGCGAATGCGCTTGTATTACCCTTGACAAACCACTGCGAATGAGTAAGCTTTAAGCGGCGGGCTGGTCAGATTGAAATTCCAGTTACGCGAATTTCAATCCTATTCGCCCAAGCATCCCGAGTAATGGTATGTGGTTTGCGGTGCAGGCGGCCTTCCGCCTAGACTACTGTGCGGTCCGATTGTATTATAGTATACTACCCATTTTTGGGTCAAGACTTTGGCTTTATGTAAGTTGCCGAACAGCTCGCTGTTTAGAAACTCGTCGCGCATCCTTGAATTGAAGCTCTCGCAATAACCGTTTTTCCAAGGGCTACCTGGCTCGATGTAAGCCGTGATAACACCCGCACCGCGTAGCCATTTCCTAATTCGATTGGATGTAAACTCGCTCCCATTATCGCTTCTAAGATATTCGGGCAAGTCCGGGACGAGCAAGTGTGTCTCCTGCAACGGTGATTTTTAATCTATTTCCTTACTCAAATCACTCCAAAACCCTATCAATAACAAACCTAGTATACTCAGGTATAGAATAAAACAAATCTGACTTAAGCACACGCTCCGTATACTGATGGACTCCTCTTCCAATTGGGCCGATATTCAAAATCGGCATTGAAATGCGGCGAATCTTTTCAAATGGAATATAATACCCATTGCCCCACATCATCATATTTTTTTCGATATAGTCATTGCTTTCTTTACTATCAGTCTGCATCATATAGCTAAAATCGCACATCCCAGTCATAAAGAACTTCGTATACTCGTCTCCATTTTTTTCCTTGGCATATTTTATTAACTCGTCACCTACTTTATCTATAAATGCGCCGCGCTCACCTAGCTTTTCATTACTCACATAAGGGTAATACGGCGGAACTAACGTAATCACCACAACTGGCGATAGGTCCTTTACAAATTCCAAAGTGCGCTCTATTACTGCATGAGATGCTTCGACTAAAGTCATTTGCGCGTTTTTTACTTTTTGTCCGACTTCGTTTTCGGTTTGTTTTATAGCGTTTAGGAAATTGTCACCACTGTCTTCTACGGCTTCGCCATACAGCTCTGAATACAATTTGACATTTACGTCCCAATCAAGTGATTTACCCTTCATATTAGAACGCCGCACAAACTCAGAGTAGCTATGTTTAATCGAGTCAATGACATCGCCCATAGCCCGCTCACAAGTCGTGCGGATTGATTCCAAAAGCTCCTTTGGTGTTCGGTTAAAGCAATACATACTTATAAATCCACTCGCAGCAGGAGGCAGAGACACATCATAAATCTTCTTCTGGTCTCTGGTATATAAAAATGTCGGAGCAGGAGTCGTAGTCGTCCCATTCGTCTCGATAAATTCAGGGTTAAGGTCAAGATAATCAACAACCTTTGACAATATCTTTATAGGGTTTAGACCGTCATACACCTTACCGACATGTGCAAGCTTGCCGCGCGCATAAACAAGCGGCATAATCTTGCCAATAGACCCGTCAAGAATACTGCGCCCATCTTCACGCATGTCAGGCTCAGACAACAGACAAAGGCTATACTCCAAGCCAAATTTGTCCATCAACTCATTTAACAGATACGCAGAGCCTATAGCCCCCGCGGACAAATTCTCCTCATCAGGAGCAGCAATCAAAAGCAAGTTGCCCTTAAAATCCTCAACCTTGCAATACTCTTCCAGCATAGCGATATGAATAGCCGCGCCGCCCTTCATGTCCATAGTGCCACGCCCAAATATCCACTCGCCGCTTTCGAGGTCTCTTTTCGCATCATTCGGCAGGTGGATTTTGCCGTCTCGCATGGCTTGCTCAAGTTCATTTGGCTGTAGTGAGATGTCGCGGAGTGTCAAGTAGTCCTCTGTATCCACCGTGTCAGAGTGGTGCAAAAGTACAACCGTTTTACTCCCCTGCCCTTTAAGCAATGCCCATGGCACGTGGCGGTCTAAGTGGTCGTTTGGGATTTTGAAGAGTCCTCTGTGGTCTGGGTTGTCTTTGAAATATGGTACGGTTTCGAACCAGTTTTTATAGAAAGCTTCGATATTGCGCTCGGCGGCTGTTCCTGTGTCGCTTTGGATTTTTATGTAATCGTATAGGTATTGTTGGATTTTTTGTTTTAGGGCTTCTTGGTTTGAGTTCATGATTTTCCTCCTTCAATTTTTTTGTTTTTCTTGAAGCAGTCAATTTCCCACAGCAAAACATATATGCAGCCAAGTAAATACTCTATAAACTCTGCAGTGTCGTTCACATCACCAATACAGGCTTCAAAATCTTCATCATGAGCTGCCAAGTTGCCAAGTAGCCATGATGTGTCGATATTTTTTCAACGCTTCAGGCAAAACCCCTCTATCAGCCAATTCTTTGATCTTGTCTACCAAGTTCTTCTTGATAGCCCCTTTCTCGTTCATTACTAACTCCATCCCCCCTTCTCACACCCGTTTACGTCCCTTGCCATCAGCCAACCGAAGCGTAAACACAAAGTTAGACCCCATCCCCTCAACTGACTCGACATAGATCTTTTCATCATGCGCCTTGATGAATTCCCACACGATGGCGAGTCCTAAACCCGAGCCCGTTTTATCTATACCTCTTGATGAATCTGATTTATAAAACCTGTCAAATATATGCTTTCGCTCTTCTTCTGAGAGTCCGCGTCCGCTGTCTTTTAGACTCACGTAGACCTTTTTGTCTCTAAGCGTTGTCTCTATATTGATTCTCCCGCCGTCTGGGGTAAATTTTACAGCGTTGTCCAAAAGATTGTGAAGAACGCGCTGAATCTTTTCATAGTCAGCATAAACCATTGTAGCTTCAGCCGCAAATGATATGTCGGCGTCAATATTTTTTTGCCTTATGCGGTTTTCAAACTGAATGAGCGTGTCACGAATAAGGTCGTTAAGCTCAAATTCTTCCTGCAAAATCTTCATTTCTCCCGTCAGGTCGAGCCTTGATATGTCAAGTAAATCATTCGCAATCTTTGCAAGTCGCTTACATTCGCTCAACACTATGCCAAGATAATATTCTCTGCGATCATCAGGAATAGTACCGTCTTTCATCGCTTCTAAAAAGCCGATGATAGATGTCAGCGGCGAGCGTAGGTCATGCGAAATATTCGCCACAAACTGACGCCTGCCCTCTTCTTGGGTATTTAGCCCTTCTGCCATATTATTAAAGCTCTCTGCGAGTTGCCCTATCTCGTCCAGTGATTTTACCTCTATTCGTTTTTCAAAATCGCCGCTAGCTATAACCTTTGCCGCTTCGTTCATTTGCCTGAGCGGTTTTGTCATACGCCTTGATGAAAAATAGATCATTATAATTGCCGCAATACATGAAAGAACTACCCCTCTTATCGTGATTCTCACAACTGCGGAAATATTCTCATCCACGCTCTGCATCGATGTTGACATAAAGATAGCTCCAATAGTCATTTCCTCATTGCCTACGGGATAGGCAATAGTCAGCATCGGCTCGCTATATAGCCCGCCGAGAGTACCTACAATGCGCACAACCTGCCCATCCATAATCGCTGCAAGCTCAGGCAAAACCGCAGTGTCAATTCGGAGCCCTTGCTGAATCAGAATATGCTCACTAAAAGGCAGACCCTCCGACATGCTAAGGATTTCAAACTCCCTATCTACAAGTAAAAAGCCATATCCAAGATACTCTTGCAAATTGTTAGCCTCTGTAGTGATAAGCTCATCGTACATAAGAAAAAGTACCACATCAAACGGTAGCTGTAAATGAGCCTGCTCAAAAAACAAATTTGCTAATCTCTCACTGCGCAAAATGAGCGTCTGCTCCTGCCGATCCATAAAATATGAGCGATAAATAGTCGCAAGCGACATACCGAGAACGGTGAAGCTAATGAGTATTACGCTCAAGTATATAGCAAGGTTCTTGCCAAAGATTGAAGTGAAGAACATTTTTGTTTGCTCCTTTTTATGTGGTGTGATAGCAATCGTTATGCCATATTGATGAGTTTGTGTCTATATATTGCCATATTTTTTAGCCAACTTATGTTGGGGAAAATTGCCACTATACCCATAAGAATATAATGTAACTATTGCAATGCACCCAAACACAAAAATATGCTTACACTAAAAAATCGCAAATAATGCTCTAAACAATGAGCGCGAGATGAACTTCCCAAGCCAGGATTCAAATGACGATACACAAGCCACAGCCTGTCCATAAACATATCCATCATAGTAACATTTCCGTAAGCGTATTATGCTGTTTTTGAAACATTGTTTCTACACTTATAGTGAACTCCATCCCAAACAGTAACAGAAAGCGCAGGACTTTTTTTTGCACATCAAGGAGTCTGGTTTCCGTCGTGCCTAAAGGCACAGTGACCGAAAACCTACGGTCGACGGATATCCGTTGCACGCAGTGGGCGGCGCTTGCGCCGTTTTTGCCGTAGGCAAAAGCCTTGAGAAGATGTGTGGGAAAAAGACAAGTTTTATGTTACTGTTTGGGACGGAGTTCACTATAAAGCAGAGGCGGCAATCATTAAGATCAATAAAAAGAGTCGTTTCATCTTTTGTCCAAAACCAACCTATCCTTCTATATCATACACTATTCTAAAAATACCATAAAATAGCCTCAAGCCCAATCTTTTGTCCCTGCGCGAGACTCTCAGGGTACAAATATTCACCCCTTGTATGCGTACCACCACTTATCTTCGTGCCAAAAGTCACTGACGGGATACCCATCGACAGTGGGATGTTCGAGTCAGTTGATCCTGCACCCGTCTCTATTTCTACATCATGATATTTTTTCATAATAGCAATATTGCGCTTTCTTAGCTCGTCAAGAGCATTTTCATCCACGCCTTCTTTGCATGGACGAATTCCTAGAACTTCAACATCTACCTTCACGCCTGATTTTCTGTGCGAGTCAATAACGCTGTCAAAATAGTCCTCCATTATCTTCAGACACTCAACGCTTTCTGAACGGAATTCGAACAGCATTGACGCGTTTTCTGCTATAGTGTTGACTGATGTGCCGCCCTCAATCATGCCTACATTAAAAGTAGTTTTAGCAGTCTTGGGCACTTGTATCAAGTAGAGTGAATTAATCATCGCCGATAGATAATGAATGGCGTTTCTATTGCCAAAATTGCCGTATGAATGGCCGCCCTCGGTGTAGATGCTGACTCTGTATCTATGTGAGCCAACTCCATTGTCCACAAGCCCGTCCATGTTGCCGTCAATACCTATAACTTCTTTTATGCGACCCTTGTATCTTTCGCAGAGTGCGCGGCTGCCTTTTAAGTTGCCAAGACCTTCCTCGCCTGATGTTGCTGAAAATATTACAGCTGTATCTTTGGGCTGTAAATTATTTTCTTTGATGAACTTGATTGCCATAAGCATGTTAGTCAAATTGGCAGAATTATCACCAATTCCTGGCGCATAGAGCAAGCCGTCCTTTTCCACTATAGGTATTGTGTCAGTGTCAGGAAATACCGTATCCGAATGCGCCATAAAAATAACTACATCATTGCTTCCCTTATCACCCATCGGGTAAACAACATTCAAAGCATCATCAATAACAACATCCGAAAAGCCCTCTGCCAAAAACCACTCTTTTAGAAACTCCGCACGTCTGATTTCATCATTTGAAGGTGCTGGGGTTTCGGTTATACGCTTTAGCAACTCGATTGTTTCTTTCTGGTTTTTTGTTACGAAATCTTCGATTAGGTTTGTCCTGTCCATGTTTTGCCTCCTGTAGGATTTTATAGTCGCTCAACCTGTAAACTGTAATGATAATAGATTGAAATATGTACAGTATATCATAGTTTCAGTTACAATTCAAACTTTGAGATTTGCTGAGAGGGAAGTTAATGCGTCGTTGCCAATTGACAAGACCCTGCAACTATACTACAATAAATACATATTGATTTATTGATTTTAACAGGAGGCATAATTTTGGATAAACTACAACAATTACATGACAAAAAACAACAGATAAGAGCGGGTGGTGGAGCTGATCGTATCGCTAAACAGCATGAAAGTGGTAAAATGACCGCAAGAGAGCGCATTAATGCACTCCTTGACCCTAACACGTTTGTGGAACTTGACGTATTTGTGACACATCGCTGTACAAACTTTGGCATGGCTAAAATGGATGTCCCTGGCGAAGGAGTTGTTACAGGGCATGGACTTATTGATTCTCGTCAAGTTTTTGTATATGCTCAAGATTTTACAGTCATGGGCGGCTCTCTAGGCGAAATGCATGCTAAAAAGATTTGTAAAGTGCTTGAACTTGCAACCAAAGTTGGCGCACCTGTTATCGGAATAAACGACTCAGGCGGCGCACGTATCCAAGAAGCAGTTGACGCACTCTCAGGATACGGAGACATTTTCTTCAGAAATACTATGGCGAGTGGCGTTGTGCCTCAGATCTCTGTTATTATGGGACCTTGTGCCGGTGGCGCTGTTTACTCACCTGGCCTTACTGATTTTATTTTTATGGTTGACAAGACTTCTAATATGTTCATCACAGGACCTCAAGTTATAAAAGCAGTAACGGGTGAAGATGTCACATCGGAAGCTTTAGGCGGTGCAGTTACGCATAATTCTGTGTCTGGTGTTGCGCATTTTATGGGCGCTAATGAACACGAGACTATTGAAATGATAAGAAAACTTGTAAGCTTCTTGCCATCCAACAATTTAGATATAGCACCGAAAAAAGTAACAAATGACCCTGTAAATCGTGTGTGTACAGAACTTAACAGCATTATTCCAGATAGCCCAAACAAAGCGTATGATATAAAAGATGTTATCCGCGGAGTAGTTGATGATGCTGACTTTTTTGAGGTTCAGCCAATATATGCGACGAATTTTGTTATAGGTTTTGCACGTATTGACGGACAGACTGTGGGTATTCTTGCTAACCAGCCGAAGTCAATGGCGGGATGCTTAGATATTAACGCATCCGATAAGAGCTCCCGATTTATCTCATTTTGCGATAGTTTTAACATACCGATGGTTACTTTTGTTGATGTTCCTGGATTCTTGCCAGGCTCTCAGCAGGAGTTCGGTGGCATAATTCGCCATGGTGCGAAGATGCTCTACGCCTACTCCGAGGCGACCGCGCCAAAGATTACCGTAATTGTTCGCAAAGCTTATGGCGGCGCGTACCTTGCCATGTGTTCAAAACATCTAGGTGCTGACAGCGTATTCGCTTGGCCAAGCGCAGAGATTGCTGTAATGGGACCTGATGGTGCTGCCAATATCATTTTCCGCCGCGAGATAGAAGAATCAAACGACCCTCAGGGTACAAGAGCGGAGAAAATTAAAAATTACACAGAACAGTTTGCAACGCCGTATCAAGCGGCAGCTAGGGGTTATGTAGATGATGTAATAGAGCCGTCTGAAACAAGAAGGTTGGTCGCTAATGCACTTAATATGCTTGCAACGAAGAGAGTCGTAAATCCTGCTAAAAAGCATGGTAATTTTCCGGTTTAGAAATTTTAAGTATATATTTTAATAAAATATAAAAACCCGAAACAAATACCCACCTATCATTTTGCACCCACAGGATTGTGGGTTGATTTGGTGGGTTTTGTTGCAGGTTAGCTATATGCAGCGGACGCACAGTTGTGTCCGCTGCATTGCAATTTATAATTTAACAATTATACTATACTTACACATCCCAAACATATTCTCCATCTTCATTTAACCCGTATGCATTCGCAAAAGAGACTCTGTTCATATCCGCAATATGCACTTTGTCCTTAATTAACTGCTGCCAAAAGCCGCTTCGTGATATGTCGCCTTGCAAGATTACACCGATGGGTATGCCATCTCTTAGAATCGTTTTTTGGTAGCTTTTTGTGGATTCTCTACATTCTACTACATCGCCCTCTTCAGGCACAAACTGCCCTATGGACAAAGACGGTATGCCAAAAAAGTTTATCGTGTTTTTGGCTGAGAATGTATCATTGTACTCCGTTTTTTTACCTACCATGTTTAGGGCGGCAACCTCGCCTTGGAGTACGGCATTTGGCCATGTTTCTGAAAGTCCTGTAACGTCTCCTGCGGCAAAGATGTCTGTAATCTCAGTCTGCAAATATGTATCTACAATAATGCCTCTATCTGTCTTAATTCCACTCAACTCCGCTAAATCGGATTGTGTTATAACGCCCACGGCAATAATAAGAAGCTCACACGCAAGCTTTGTGCCATTGTCCAGCTCTACTTCAGTTACAGCACCTTTTGAACAGCTGCCAACGCTTACCACTTTGCAGCCCAGATGAAATGCAACGCCAGCCTCTTCAAATTTAGCTTTGTATACATTTGAGGCATGCTCATCTAAATTGGATGCCAAAATGCTATCTGCCATATCTACAACTATAGGCTTTTTGCCCATTAAAGTGAGCCCATACGCCGCATCTAGACCAACAAGACCTGCACCAATAATTGCAATATTATCCGTATTTGACGCTTTGTCTTTAATCGTCTTTGCATCGTTTAAGTGGCGGAGACCATGTACATTCGTCGCCTTCCTAAGTCCCAAAACCTGCGGCATAAAGCTACGAGAACCTGTTGCTATAAGCAATTTATCATACTTTACCCCACCGCCTTTGAAGCTTACTTCTTTGTTTGCTGTATCTATCTTTGTTGCCTTTGTTTTATAGTATATGGCAATCTTATTGGCGCTTGCAAAATCAGTTGGCACAAAAGACATGCCCGCTACATCTCGCTTGCCACCAATATACATATGCAAAAGGCATCGAGAATATATACGCTCATCCGCTGTTAGCATGATAATCTCATCACTTGGACTGTTTGCTCTTATAGTCCTTGCAGCAGCTACTGCTGCGGCTCCGCTTCCTATAATAACATGTTTCATCCTTAGCTCCTCCCTTCTGCTATTGTGGCTATGCTGATCGCTTTTGTCGGGCAGTTCTTCACGCAGTTAGGGTCGCTTTCATGGTCGTTGCAAAAATCGCATTTCACTATATACGTTTTCGTTTCTCGATCAGGCTTTAATACACCAAATGGGCAGCTCATAACACACATAAAACATGTAGCGCATCTGTCCTTGTTGTATAGCACATGACCACTCTCCGCATCTTTTACAAGTGCGCCAGTTATACACGCCTTAGCACAAGCTGGCTCTTTGCAATGTCTGCAAAAAAGAGGTTTGTACTCATTTTTATCATTCATTAAAATAGTGTTTCTAGGCTCTAGCCCCGCATTGTCAAAAGACAGTTCTGCACCATCTGGCGCATGAGCGTGCATACAAGCCGCAGCGCAGTTCTTACAGCCTTGACATTTATCTGCATCTATAATAATCCGTCTCATATAACCAGCCTCCCTACGCTAAGTTTAAGGCTTTACGCTTAGATAGTATTATCTCTTCTAGTATATCTACGGACTCTTTAGCATTGCCATTTATAATGATATGCCCTCCAGTCAGCTCTTTCATCGTCTCGCATAAAACTTGAACTGCAACAGGGCTACCTGTAACAAACGGAGCAAGCCCCAAATGCAGCGGTAGTCCAAGCGCAAGTCCAAAAGAGCCGTCCGCCAGAGCCTGCTCCTCAAGCCACTGTGGTGCTGATAAAACAAGCGGAAGCTGAGGAATATCAATGCCAATAGCCTCTGCAACCTCCATTGCTATAATTTCTAGTCGACCGATGGCAAGGCACGGTCCAAAGTTAAGTACAGGAGGGATACCAAGCTGCTCACAAACTGCGCGAAGCTTAGGTCCTGCAAGTGATGCTGCTTCAGGAGACATTAAACCAACATTCTCTAAACCGCCAGATGAACATCCCGCAGATAAAACCAAAATATCTTTCGCAATAAGCTCTTTAGTCATCTCAACAGTTAAAACGTCATGCCCACCAGCTGTCAAGTTAGAGCAGCCAACAACAGCCGCAAGCCCCTTAATCTGACCAGAAACAATGAGGTCGATAAGTGGCTGCCATGTGCCTCCTAAGAACCCTTTAAGCGTAGTCTCAGAGAGCCCCGTGAGAGTCGTGTCATTACCATGTTCAGGCAAAAGATTGAGTTTAACTTTATCCCTACGCGCTTTATAAGCTTCAGCAACTTCGTCAAATATCTCATTAGTAGATGCCTCGCGTACGTTATATGAGAAGTCTTTAACTTCGGCGTTCGCTTTTTTAGCGATAGTATCAATACATATTTGCTTGATCAAAAGCTCATCACAAATAGGCTCGATACCGGGCAGAGTACAGTTAAACTCTGTCAAAACAGCATCAATCGCACCTGTTGCAAGAATTATCTCACTTGTGAAGTTATTGCCTGCGTGTCCGTCGAAGCTTCCCACGCAATGTACGCCTCTAAGTTGCAAATCTTGCCCTACACAAGTACAGCCTACAAGCTTAAAGCCTTTTGCTCCTACAGCTTTTGCCTTTTTCACAATATCTTTATCTAGCAGTCGATCTTGTAAGTCTGCTATCATTGAGTGTTGATGCCCCGTAACCATTATGTTTATGTAATCCGCATCAATTACTCTAAACCCTACCGGTGCCTGGCGAATCTCAGGCTCGCCCAAAATAATATCGTTTATCAAATTCGTAAGTGTGAGTCCGTAAAGCCCTGTGGATATACCAAGGCGCAAGCAATGGAGCAACATATCAATCGGGTCAGAGTTTAGGTTTGTAGAGCTCTTTACAGTACCAGAAAACACTTCGCTCTTAGCACCGCCCGGCATTATCCCAAGCTCTTCCCAGCACTTCACTCTAGGCGCATACCCCAATTTTTGTACAAGTTCCATCTTCTCAAACTCAGGCTTGTATAAATCGTCAAGCACCGCATTGGCTACTTTTATCGCCTTATCATATTTACTGCGTCCTGATAGACCTGTTATTCCAAGCATATCGCAGACTCTGTTTAAAGTCTTTAACCCTTTCAGCTCACCTTTTGCAAGAGCTGTATTTTTCAGATTGCGTGCGGCGTTCTCCACTACATGGATATAACAACCAGACCCCGCCGCTACACTTCTTAAAAAATTACGACCAACAATGGTATCCGCATTCGCGCCACAGATGCCTCTTGGTGAGTCGGGAGTTATGCGGCATGGACCGTTTGCGCACAAACGACAGCAAACACCGCCAAGTCCATACTTACATTTTACCTCTTGTGCCTCTACTCGGTGAAACGAAGTTTCTACCTGCAAACCTTCAATAAACTCTTGCAGCGTAGTGTCTGCACTCTTGCAGACGGTACAGCTAAAGCGTTGCGACATAAAACACAGCTCCTTTGTAAGTTTATAGTTTTTGACATGGTCTATTCTAATACAGTATAGCACTTTGATACGTTTTTAACAAATAATTTATTTGTGTAGTCGTTAAACTTAACGACTACATCTATATTTTATTAATTTAGACTAAATTTGTCAAGTATATAAATTATATAAATATTTGACTTTGAATTCAAAAAGTCATATAATTTTATTATACTGTTTTAGCCTAAGGAACAGTATCAATACATAACATAGGAGACCGCCATAATGACTTGTGACCTTGAAAAAGATTGTCCGTGCGCTAAAACGGAATGTGAGAATCATAGAATCTGCTGTAAGTGCGTAGCATCGCATAAGGAGAGAGGTAATTTGCCGGTTTGTCTTAGACCTGCGGAATAAGCCCTTTGCAAAAGCTATAGCTTTATAAAAATAAAGAGAAGATGTGAAGCTTAAATACTTTTTGTGATAGTATGCCTTTTTGAGCGAGGGCTATTGTGGGTGAAATGAATATGACAAATAAGAAAAGCAATACTCATACCAATAGAGCTACAAGCTATGATATCGGGCGACCAAACTATCCTGACACGTTTTTTGAATATCTTTATGACCTGTTTAATGGAGCTACTTCAATAATTATAGCAGATATTGGGGCGGGCACAGGAAAAGTAACAAAAAGATTCCTCGACATGGGCAATAAGGTTTTTGCAGTTGAACCTGATAATGATATGATGGGGATACTGAAGGCTAACTTGGCTCTATCCCCTAATTTGACAATTTTGGAGACCTCTGCTGAAAATACAGGTCTTGCATCAAACTCTGTTGAACTTATATTTTGTGGAAATTCTTACATGTGGTTTGATAGGGAGTATGTTGTTCCAGAATTTCAACGGATTGTGAAAAATCATAAAATACCAAATATTATAATTGCAAGACTTGGCGCAGGGAGTGATGCTTATGCGGAAGAGCTTCTTGAAATTGGCAAGAAGTTTGCAAAAGCTGCCTCTGACAGGATTCCCAATAACGTTATGCCGTTTCAAGAAGGCATGTATACAGAAAAAGTGTTTAAATATTCCATTTTTCAAAGCTATAATGAGTTTTTGCATGGATTTTTATCAGCGTCTTATGCGCCAACTGCGGAAGACGATTGTTTTGAGAATTATTGTTCTGCGTTGCGATTTATATTTGATAAGTATAGCGTAAATGGGAAAATTGAGGGGAACTTTATATTGTCTTGTTATGTAGGTCGCGTGGAGAATCTTATGATGTAAGTCATCTTATTCATCTTTTGACATTCCCGAATCAATTCTTGCAAGGCGCAGCAATACAAGCATGGAACGCTGCCCTCACTCTCGATACTTCTCTAAATTTATCTCCGGCATAAGTTCATCATTAATCGCGGTCATTATCTCTTCAAATATCTCCAAATGTTCTTTGGGAAAACGTTTCTTTATCCGTTTTGACACCTCGAATAAGTACCTCTGGCTTATGAGATTGTATCGTTCAAACTTTTCCGTTACGCCTAACCGATACTCTCTTCGGTCGTCTTCTGACTGAATTTTTTTGACATAACCTTTTTTAATAAGACTCTGTATTTTGTATGCTGCATTGGCAGGGGATATCATTATAAACTCCGAAAACTGACTTACGGTCGGTTTATCAAGTGCGTGGATAACTTCAACACAAAAAGTCTCAACCGCCGTAAGAGAAGCCTCTCGCTCTTCAAAACGCGAGAATATATTGCGGTAAAAATTCAATTTGACTTTTATATATATGTTGGAAAAAGCCTTTTCAAACATGATAGACCTCCACAGAAATTATTCTCCTAGCGCAAACGTAAATTCAGCACTTGCCGCTAGCTTACCATCTACTGTCGCTTTTGCCTCACCTATTCCGGCATTACCCATAAAGCGCATCATCACACATTCAATCTCTATAACATCACCAGGGACTACCATCTGGCGAAACTTCACATTTTTCATGCCGCCTAGGAAGGCTAGTTTGCCTTTATGCTCATCCATTGTGAGTATTGCGATGCCGCCGACTTGCGCCATGGCTTCCAGTATTAAGACCCCAGGGAATACACTCTTTTCAGGGAAATGACCTATAAACTGCATCTCGTTTGCACTTACACACTTGATACCTTTTGCGCGCTCACCGGGTATGCACTCAACTATTTTATCCACCAAAAGAAATGGGTAGCGGTGCGGCAAAATCTCTCTTATTTGATCGTTTGTAAGTTGCATAATATCAACCCTCCCACTAGAGTCTGTTTTAAATTTTTGCAAATATCAAAGTAGCGTTATGTCCACCAAACCCGAGCGAGTTTGACAGTGCATATTTAATCTCAGCTTTGCGCCCAACATTCGGGATATAATCAAGGTCACATTCGGGATCAACTACTTTATAATTAATGGTCGGCGGCAAATAACCCTCTCTAAGCGCGTTTATACATACAATCGCCTCAAGTCCGCCAGCCGCACCTAAAAGATGCCCTACCATTGATTTTGTAGAGCTTATGGGTACATTGTCTGCAAATTCACCAAATACTGTTCTTATCGCCTTACTCTCACCTTTGTCATTTAGTGGGGTCGATGTGCCGTGGGCGTTTATGTAGCCGATATCCGCGGCAGTTATTCCTGCGTCGGCTAACGCTTCTATCATCGCAAGCTCACCGCCTTTTGCCTCAGGATCAGGTGCGGTTATATGGTACGCATCACTTGTTGCGCCATAACCAACTACTTCTGCATAGATTTTTGCACCACGATTTTTTGCATGTTCATATTCTTCTAACATGAGCATGGCAGCACCCTCACCAATTACAAAGCCCGAACGTTCCGCATCAAAAGGAACTGAGGCACGATTTGGGTCATCGCCTTGGTGAAGCGCGCCCATAACAGAGAAACCGCCAACGGCCAGTTCAGAAATACAACCCTCCGCACCGCCAGCCATCATAACCTCAGCGTAACCGTGGCGAATTTGGCGAAGAGCGTCACCTATAGCGTTCGTACCGCCAGCGCAAGCTGTCACAGGAGCCATACAATATCCCTTAAATCCGCTCTCAATAGAAATCTTACCCGCTGCCATATTAGCTATGGTCATTGGGATAAACATCGCAGAAATGCGCTCAAAGCTGCGCTCAAGTCCCTTTGCATGTTCACGCGCCATGGTCGATAATCCGCCTATGCCTGAGGATATAAAGCATCCTGCGCGGCTGAGATCGGTGTTGTCTGCGGTTATACCACTATCCTCTAAAGCTTCTCTGGCGGCAATAACTGCAAGGGCTGTGTATCTATCCATTTTACGCAACTCCGATGGCGGGAGATAGTCTTTTAATTCCGCTTTTACCTCGGCTGCTAACTTGACATTAAAGCCTGTCGTATCAAAAGCCTTAATCTCCCCTATCCCGTTTGTTCCTGCTTTTAGTGCTTGCCACGTACTCTCAGCATCGTTTCCTACAGGGGTGATAGCACCCATTCCTGTTATAACTACTCTGCGGTATACGTTTTTTCTATCCATTTGTTTTATCACCTCATCATTATCCATTCATCACCATGCCACCATCTACATTCAAAGTCTGCCCAGTAATATATCCAGCCGCGTCACTTGCCAAAAACGCAGCAGCCTTTGCTATATCATCGGCTTGACCCAATTTATTCGCAGGGATTCCTGCAAGCATCGCACTCTTTATGTCCTCTGGTAAATCCTTTGTCATGTCCGTTTCAATAAATCCTGGAGCTATGGCGTTTACTGTGATGCCACGCTTGGCATATTCTTTTGCCACAGACTTTGAAAAGCCTATAAGCCCCGCCTTGGACGCAGCATAATTCGCTTGTCCGACATTTCCCGTGAGTCCAACAACACTTGCTATATTTATAATCTTGCCGTAGCGTTTTTTGCTCATTGCGGCTATGGCTAACTTTGTGCAGTTGAAAGCGCCTTTTAAATTGACCTCTATAACTTTGTCAAAGTCCTCCTCGCTCATTCTAAGCAATAAGTTGTCACGCGTTATCCCCGCATTATTTATAAGCACATGCGGCGCCCCAAAAGCTTCCTCGCACTTGGCAAAAAGTTTCTCTGCGTCTAAGTATTTGGATACGTCACAAGAAATTAAAATAGTTTTTGCGCCCAGCTCCTCACAAAGATTTTTCGTCACTTCCGCACTTTCTATATCTCTTGAATAATTGATAACAATATTCGCGCCCTCTTTGGCAAACTCCACGCACATCGCGCGCCCTATGCCCCTTGCGCCACCAGTTACTATAACTGTCCGTTTATCCATTATTTCACCTCTGCAATTACTTTTTTAAAACTTTCCACATCTTCTATCGAATACACCGCTATACTTGGCGCAGTTTTTTTGATAAAGCCCGATATGACATTCCCAGGCCCTATTTCTATCACTGTTGTCACGCTAAGTTCCGCGAGTTTTTCAATCGTTTTTTGGAAAAGGACTGGCATCTTTATTTGGACTTCTAAAAGGCTGGCAACCGTTTGAGAGTCCTTTAGAAAATCTGCCGTAGCGTTGTGTATAACGGGAACTTTCATTTCACCAAATTTGACTTTAACCAAAGCCTCACCCATCAGTAAAGATGCTTCTTCCATATACGGCGTATGAAACGGTGCTGATACATTAAGAGGCAGACATCTTCTTGCGCCTAGTTCATTGCAAAACTCTATCGCTTTATCCACCGCAATAGTTCCGCCGCCTATAACAATTTGACCAGCTGAGTTGAAGTTGGCAGGTGAGACCATGCCGAGTCCTTCATGCGCCGCTTTATCACAAGCTAATATAACTTGCTCTTCTGTTAGTCCAATAACCGCTGCCATTTTTGTGTCAAGCCCAGCCGTAGTCTCTTCCATGATTTTACCGCGGTAGGCAAGAAGCGATAGCATCGTATCCACATCAAATACTCCAGCCGCAAAAAGTGCGCTGTATTCGCCCAAAGACAGCCCTGCCGCATAGTCGGGTTGTATGCCCTGCTCAAATAAAAGCTTCGTAACGGCCGCACCAAACGCCGCCATACAAGCTTGAGTATATTTCGTTTGAGTAAGCGTCCCGATATTTGCTCTGAAGCAAGTATCCGCTATATCAAAGCCCGCACTCGGATTGTCAAAAACATCTCTCACCTGCGGGTAGCTACTATAAAAGTCCTCGCCCATTTTTTCCTTTTGCGAACCTTGTCCTGCGTATAAAAATGCTAGCATTTAAACGCGCTCCTTCATATTTGCTAAAATCTCTAACGATCCATTATAAATATCGTCCAATATGTCCTTAACCGAACGAACTTCTTTAATCAAGCCTGCTACCTGCCCCGCCATCAATGACCCATAGGCAGTATCTCCTTCTATAACAGCGCGCTTTAAAGACCCTAAGGTGAACTCTTCAAGCTCTTCTTTCGTAGCCCCTTCTTTTTCACGCGCTAAGTAAGCTCGCGTCATCTGATTTCTAAGTGTGCGCACGGGTATGCCGCCTATGCGACCTATTGTTACCGCATCTAGATCCTTGGCCTTTATCACGGCCTCTTTGTAGTTTTCATGTATTGGGCATTCCGTCGCAGCTAGGAGTGCTGTACCAATTTGTGCGCCGCATGCACCTAAGCTGATAACAGCCAGTAACCCTGCACCATTTGCAACACCTCCTGCAGCAACCACGGGAATACTTACAGCAGCTTTAACTTGAGGCACTAAAGCCATCGTTGTCAATTCCCCTATATGCCCACCCGCTTCAGTGCCCTCAGCGATAACTCCGTCTGCACCTGAACGTTCGGCACGCTTTGCGGTTGCTACACTTGCCACAACAGGGAACACAGTAATCCCTGCTTCTTTCCACGCGGGAAGATACGCATCAGGCGTACCGGCACCCGTTGTCACGAACTTAACGCCTTCTTCTATAACGACTTTGGCACAGTTGTCTACATCTCGGTCGATTAACATTATATTTACGCCAAACGGCTTGTCTGTTAGACTTTTAGCTGTTTTTATTTCTTCGCGAAGCTGCTCTGCATTTATGCCACCAGAAGCGATGATGCCCATTCCGCCCGCATTAGATACAGCCGCTGCGAATGCACCCGTTGCGATCCTCGCCATGCCGCCTTGTATTATTGGATACTTTGTGCCTAGTATGTTTTTAAGGTTCATTTAAACATTCCTTTCTACCAAATCATATAAGCCGTGCCATAGGTAAGCCCGCCGCCAAAGCCTGCTAGCATAATCTTTTGGCCTCGCTCCAGCTCACCCGATTTTGTCAGCTCGTCAAGTGCTATTGCCACGCTCGCCGCCGAAGTATTTCCATATTTATCAATATTCACAAAGAACTTATTCAAAGGCACGCCCAATCTCTTAGCAGACGCTACCAAAATACGCAAATTCGCTTGATGGCATATATAGTGATCAATCTCAGATGGCTCTATTCCCGCTTTTTTAAACACTTCCAAAGCACTTTTAGGGAACGCGTCCTGCACAAAGCGGTACACATCATTCCCATTAATATTAACCACTTGCGCGTGAGTATCACCCATTTTTTTTGTAAAAGGATTTTCAATTTGGTATGCCATAGGTATGTTAAGAGACTCAGCACCCCCGATAGAACCTGAGTCAAAGACAAACGGACTCGCAGTGCTTAAACTAACAACAGCAGCACCCGCACCGTCACCGAACAAAATGCAACTGCCGCGGTCTGTGTAATCAAGTACCCGAGATAATACCTCGACCCCAACCACAAGCGCATACTTATCAGGCATAGACTTTAGCACTAAATGCGCTGTATTAAGCGAATAAACGAACCCACTACACGCCGCGTTAAGGTCAAACGCCAAAATCTTTTCGGGAAGCTCAAGAGACCCCTGTAAAAGACAAGCCATGGACGGCGTAATATAATCCGCCGTACATGTGCCTACAATAACAAGACCAATATCTTTTTTATTTATGCCCGCCTGAGCTATAGCTTTCTCGCTGGCTTCTATACAAAGTGTCAGAGAACTTTCGCCCTCACTTACAAAACGCCTCGTTTTTATCCCCGTGCGTTCTGTTATCCATGTATCATCTGTATCTAAAATTTTAGAAAACTCGTCATTTGGAACTTCAAAATTGGGTACAGAGCTTCCTGTACCCAAAATTTTGATTCCGTCATACGCCGCCACAATTAACCTGCCAATTCGTCAACAACAGCCACAATGTCCCCTACGGTTTTAATTGTTTTTGCTCTGCTGTCTTCGATTTTTACGCCAAAAGTGTCCTCAAGCTCAATAATTAAGTCCATAACGTCCAAGCTATCTGCGCCTATGTCATCGGCAATAGAGGCCTCCATAGTAACAATGCTCTCGTCGCACTGAAGTGAATTTACAATCGCTTCTTTAACTTTTTCAAATGTTGTCATTATTTCGCTCTCCTTGTTTTATAATAGTACTTATAGCAAGATAGTTCAAAGAATTTAATTAAAATTCCTTAAGTAATTTTACCATATTGAGATATAAAGTCAATAGAATTTTTTGTCGAACGAGTCAGTTGTTATAATTTATTTACATTTGGGTCATATTTTTTTCAAAAAGGAGGGCTATAATCTTGAATATCACAAAACATAATACACAACGTAGGAGGTTACTTTCTATGAACAATTACGAAAGATACTATTATGAGCCAGCAAAATATAAAAAGAAAAAATCAAGCAGCAAGCTTGTACCTGTTTTACTTACTGTTGCGGTAGCCTTTGGAAGTTTAGGCTTTGGGTTTGGTGCGGGTACTGCTGCCTTTAGAGATAGCGAGGCGCAGGGTTTGGCATATGAAGCATTGACTCCTGAGACACTGCCCTCTGCTCTAGCTATGCCGCTCATCTCTAGCGCTGGAGAAGTGCAAGCTCTTGCGTTGGCAGCTCCCGAGTCAGCCGTAGTAAGTGCGATTAGGATAGCGTCTGACTCTGTGGTAAGTATAAACACAATATCTGTCCAAAGAGACATATTTAATCGCCCCAGACTTCAACAAGGTGCAGGAAGTGGAATAATTAGTGCCGAAAATGAGGACTATATCTTTATCATTACAAACCATCATGTTATAGAATATTCTGAAAGTGTAGAAATTTCTATTGACGATTATATATCTGTTGAAGCGTCTCCTGTGGGCAGCGACAGAGAAGCCGACATTGCTGTAATTAGGGTTTCAAAAGCTGATTTGCATGCGGCGAATGTGCATAATTATAAAATCGCCACTTTCGGCGATGCGTCATCTTTGGAGATAGGTCAGACCGTTATCGCAATGGGCAACGCAATGGGCGAGGGACAGTCAGCAACTTTAGGCATTGTCTCTGCTAAAGGACGCGAAATACGTACACCAAACAATGTCTCAATAGAAACTATCCAAACTGATGCCGCAATAAATGGCGGCAACTCAGGCGGGGCTTTAGTTAATCTACAAGGGGAGGTCATCGGCGTTAATACTGCTAAACTTAGGGGCGTTGGTATCGAGGGCATCGGTTTTGCTATTCCGTCAAATTTAGTTCAAGAAATATTTGAAGAAATAATGGAGCGCAGCGCAGTTCAGCGACCTTTTGTTGGATTCTTAGGTATGACTATTGACAACGATTTGAAGGAGCTTCACAGCTTGGCTTCTGTGGGTGTTTTTATCGGCGAGGTTACTTCGGATTCAGGTGCTTGGGATGCAGGGATGAGAGTCGGTGATATCATCACAAATTTTGCAGGGCATGAGATTCTTACACTGGATAGGCTTTTAGAACTTATTCCTTTGCAAGAGATTGGCAGTTATGTGGAGATTGTTATCATGCGCTCTACGATGGAAGGCGAGCAAGAAATTTTGTTAAGTGTTGAAATTCGTGATGCAAACGTACCAAGAAACTTTTAATAATTTGCAAAGTGTCTTTAAAATGTTCACAAACTATTCATACTATATGGGGAAATATTTGGTAGAATAATAATTGTATTGCTCCTAAGCGCAAGTATCGACTGATCCTCATTGTTTCAATTAATCTGTATTGTGTAGCAATAATGTCTTTATGGAGGTAAGTGTTTATATGACAGACGATCGATTTGATAATCCTTTGGATAATCAATTTGACCCGCAAGAGATTGATAGAATCCAAGCGGATATAGAGAAGAGTTTGAATCCTGAGCCTGTAGATGTAAAGGCTGTGGAAGTTGCTGATTTAGCCGATGAAAGCACCATGGAGTTCGGGCTTCGTGAAGTTGTAAAAGATAGTATTATTAGTGAAGCGTCCTTTAATGCAATTGATGCGCCTATCGAACCTAACAGTTTTTTTAAAGAAGGTATCAAGCCTAAGGCACAAGGCGGCTTTAAGCGTATAGCCATATTGGTGTGTGTAGCAGCTATACTATGTGGATTCTCTGCGGGA
>Ga0123355_10001501_pt1 | contig 32523 bp, 26 predicted proteins | sample TergutEmb28metaG_3_FD_89872 | JGI IMG/M metagenome (GOLD analysis project Ga0123355, IMG submission 89872) | Embiratermes neotenicus P1 segment gut microbial communities from Petit-Saut dam, French Guiana - Emb289 P1 | ecosystem: Host-associated > Arthropoda: Insects > Digestive system > Gut ...
ACCGGCACCGCGGGCAGATGGGCGTCTACGTCAAGCCCAGGGGCAAGCTCGGCGCGACGTACATGGCGCTGATCAGGCCCTTCCGGCACCTGATCGTCTACCCCGCCCTGATGCGCCAGATCGGGCGGGCGTGGCAGGCTCGCCCCGCCTGACCGGGGCTCCCCGCACCCGGCTCACACGTCGCGGGTACCGGTCACGTTGTCCGGCGTAGGGCACCGGCGTTCGGTCTGCCACGAAGTCGCAGGCATGTCCCGTCCCCGGGCGGGGCAATGCCCTTCCGGGGCTTTTCAGACACCCTCTAGCTCCCTAGCCTCAGCCAATGACGGGCCACCGGGTTCTAGCCGAGGTTGACGATGCGGGTGCTCGGTGCGTAGCGGGCGATGATGTCCGACAGGCGGGCGTCATCGATGGAGAAGGCCTGCATGCCGCGGGTGGTGCCGACCCTAAGGGTCGGCGACGGGACCTGCGGGTCCGGGGCGAGGTAGAGCGCTGGCCGGTCCGCCTTTCCGGTACCGTCCGGTGAGAGTGGCGATGCGTCGGGGGTACGTTCCACGGAGATGTAGCGGACGCCGGGCCCGCGCCGCCACAGGAACACGCTCTGCACTTCGTGCCAGGGGACGACCCTTGTGGTCCCCTGGTACCGCAGGGGATTACCGCCGAGGGTGATCCCGTTGGCGTCAATGCGGAGCGCTACTCTCCGGCTGGCCGGAACGATGACGCAAAGGAAGGCACCGCAGCCAAAAACCGCGGCAACGGCAACGCGTAGCAGGAGCGGCATTGTCAATGCCGCGATGGCGATGAGCACGAATACGGAGCAAACTGCCAGCGCGGTGACCGAAGCCTGCGTCCAGCGGTAGCGCTCTTCATAGACCAAAGGATCTTGGGGCACCCAGCGATGCTGCCATAGCCGTGCCAAACCCCGCCATCCCATCCCTCGGGCCAGGGCGAAGGCCGACATCGCTAGTGGCCGATCTTGTCCAGTTCCGCGAGGTCCTCGCCGGAGAGCGTAAGCCCCGCCCCGGCGACGTTCTCGCGCAAGTGCGCCACCGACGAGGTACCGGGGATCAGCAGGATGTTCGGCGACCGCTGCAGCAGCCAGGCGAGGGCGACCGACATCGGCGTCGCGCCGAGCCGAGCGGCTACGGCCGAGAGCGCCGAGGACTGCAGCGGGCTGAAGCCGCCGAGCGGGAAGAACGGCACGTAGGCGATGCCCTGGCCGGCGAGCCCGTCGATCAGCTCGTCGTCGTGGCGGAAGGCAAGGTTGTACATGTTCTGCACGCACACGATCGGCGTGATTGCCTGAGCCTCGGCGACCTGTTCCGCTGTCGCGTTGCTCACGCCGAGGTGCCGGATCAGGCCGTGCTGCTGGAGTTCGGCGAGCGTCTCGAACGGCTCGGCGAGCGAGCCGGGCTGGGGTCCCTGGGCGTTGCCGAGCCGGAGGTTGACCACGTCGAGCGCCTCGAGGCCCAGGTTCTGAAGGTTCTCCTGGACGGAGCGGCGCAGGTCTTCGGGCTGCCGGGCCGGCGGCCAGCCCCCCTGGGAGTCGCGGGTCGCGCCGACCTTGGTCACGATGTGCAGCGACTTGGGGTACGGGTGCAAGGCTTCACGGATCAGCTGGTTGGTGACGCTCGGCCCGTAGGCGTCGGCGGTGTCAATGTGGGTGATGCCGTGGTCGATCGCCTCGCGGAGAACGGCGAGTGCACCGTCGTGGTCTGCAGGCGGCCCCATGACCCCGGGGCCGGCGAGCTGCATGGCGCCGTAGCCGAACCGGGTGACGGTCAGGTCGCCCAGCGTCCAGGTGCCGCCGGGAAGCGTAGTGGAGAGGGTGCTCATGCCATTGCCTTTCGGGTGTATGCGGGTGGTGGTACCCGACGGCTAGTTGCAACAAGCCGGACAGGCGGATAGCTTCCTGTTGGGATGCAGGCACCTGAAAGTGCGTAAGATACCCGCGAGTGAGAGGAGCGGTCGATGGCGACGATGACGGCAGCCCAGCAGAGGGCGCAGGCCAAGGCGAAATATGACGCTTTCCTGGCGGTGTGCCCGAGCCGCCAGCTGCTCGACCGGATCTCCGACAAATGGGTCACGCTGATCCTGGCCGCACTGGGCAGCGACGGATCACATCAGCCAGGCACCAGCTGCGGCGGCCAGCCCCGGCCGATGCGCTACTCAGAGTTGGCCCGGCAGCTGGCTGGCGTCAGCCAGAAGATGCTCACGCAGACGCTGCGTTCGCTGGAGCGCGACGGACTGGTCACCCGCACCGCGACGCCGACCGTGCCCGTCACCGTCAGCTACGAGCTGACCGACCTCGGCCTTTCACTCCACGAGCTGATGGGCGGCCTCAAGACCTGGGCCGAAATGCACATGGACGATGTGCTCGCCAACCGCGAGGAGTACGACACCCGCGGCTGAGGGCCCGCTATCGGCCGCCGAGTCCGGCTTGAAATCGCGGTCCCGGCGACCGGCAAGCCAGGTTGGAACCCAGAGTGTCTGGTCAAGCCGAAATTGGTCATCCAGCTGATGTCTTTCGCAATGCAACGCTTTTCAAGATTTCGGCACCATATAGCCACCGTCCGGTAGACCAGCGCGAGGGTGAGATAACGTCCTTGGACGAAGCGCCGAGTACAAGGATGGTGGGGGCCATGGCGGCTGATCTGGTGCAAGTCCTGCGGCGGACGTCTCTGCTTGGCTCCGTCCCGGACGCCGACCTCGCTGCGCTGGCGGGGGCATCCCGGACGCGGACGCTGCGTCGCGGCCAGGTCGTGTGCAGCGCCGGGGATCCGGGCGACACGCTGATCGTGGTGCTTTCCGGCCGGCTGAAGGTCGTGACCCGCTCCGCCGACGGAGCGGAGCTCACGCTCACAATGCTCGGACCGGGCGCGACGCTCGGCGACGTGAGCATCGCCGACGGCGGTCCCCGGTCGGCGGATGTGGAAACCCTGGCGGACAGCCAGCTGCTCTTTGTGCCGCGCGAACGCGTTCAGGACGTCTGCGCCCGGATACCAGCGGCGGCACTGGCGGTGGCCGCCTCGGTCGCAGGCACCGTGCGCCGGCTCACGGACGCGGCCGGGGACCTGGTGTTCCTCGACCTGCCCCGGCGGGTCGCCAAAGTGGTGCTCAGCCAGCCACGCGACCCCGGCGGGCTCGTCACTCCGCAACTGACCCAAGAGCAGTTCGCCCACCTCGCCGCGGGCACCCGGCAGAGCGTCAATGCCGCCCTGCGGGGTTTCGAAAAGCGGGGATGGATCACGGTGAACGGGCGCGACGTGACGGTGCGGCAACCGGAAATGCTGGCCCACTTCGCCGGCGATTAGACGTCGCAGGCAGCGCCGGTTTCTGTCGGTGATTCGCGCTTCTGTATGGCGAATGCGGCGTTTACCATGATGGCGGGAGTCATTCCTTAACGCCCGTTTTTCCTTAGGGCGTGGAGTGATTGGGGGGCTTAATGTTGCGGTGCGGGCAGTGCAGTGCTGCCATGGAGGCTGGCGATCGGTTCTGTTTCGAATGCGGGTCGCCGGCCGGGGGCTGCCCGTCGTGCGGTGAACGGGTCACTCCTCGGGATCGTTTCTGCCGGTCATGCGGGCAGCCGCTAGGTGCTCCCGGACCGGAACCTGCAAGTGCGCCGGTGCCCGTTGCGGCGGATGCCGGAGCGCTTGACGGTCCAGTTGCGGAGCGGCGAGTGTGCTCGGTGCTGTTCTGCGACGTGGTGGGGTTCACCCCGCTTTCGGAGGCACGGGATCCCGAAGCGGTGCGGGAGCTCTTGTCGCAGTACTTCGCGGTGGCGCGGACCGTAGTCGGCCGGTACGGCGGAGTGGTGGAGAAGTTCATCGGGGACGCCGTGATGGCGGTATGGGGCACGCCAGTGGCAGCCGAGGGCGATGCGGAGCGGGCCGTACGCGCCGCCCTGGACTTGATCGCCGCGGTCGCGGCGCTCGGCGAGGACGTGGGCGTTGCCGGGCTGGCGGCACGGGCTGGGGTGGTAACCGGCGAGGTGGCGGTCACCCTGGGCGCGGTCGGTGAAGGGATGGTAGCCGGGGACGCGGTGAACACCGCATCCCGGGTACAGGCGGCGGCCGAGCCCGGGTCGGTGCTCACGGATGCGGCGACGCACCGGCTGGCGGCCTCGGGGGTGGCATTCGCTGATGCCGGGGAGCACCTGCTGAAGGGGAAGGCGGATCCGCAGCGGCTGTGGCGCGCGACCCGGGTGGTGTCGGCGGTAGGCGGGGCGCAGCGGGTGGACGGGCTGGAGGGACCGCTGGCCGGCCGCGACATGGAGCTGCGGACCGTCAAGGAGCTGTTCCACGCCTCGGCGGATCGGCGGGCGCCAAGAATGGTCCTGGTGACCGGCCCCGCAGGAGTAGGGAAGTCGCGGCTGGGCTGGGAGTTCGAGAAGTACGTCGACGGGCTGACCGGGCAGGTGTGGTGGCACCGGGGCCGCTGCCTGGCCTACGGGGACGGGGTCGCGTTCTGGGCGCTGGCGCAGATCTTCCGCCAGCGGCTGGGGATCGCTGAGGATGAGGTCGCCGAGCAGGCGGCGCGCAAGCTGGCCGAGGGGCTGGACCGGTACGTGCCCGACCCGGCCGAGCGGCCCTACGTCGGGATCCGGCTCGGCCGGCTGCTCGGCGTGCCGGTTGACGGCGATGGCGGAGGGCCGCTGGCACGGGAGGAGCTGTTCGCCGGGTGGCGGCTGTTCCTGGAGCGGCTGGCGGCGGTCAGCCCGGTGGCCTTGGTGGTGGAGGATGCTCAGTTCGCGGACGCGGGGCTGCTGGACTTCCTGGACTACCTGACCGACTGGGTGCGGAACCTGCCGGTGTTCATCTTGGTGCTGGCTCGCCCGGAGCTGAATCAGTCCCGGCCGGGGTTCGGGGCCGGCCGCAACCGGGTCACCCTGACCCTGGACCCGCTCGATGCCGCCTCCATGGACGCGCTGGTTGATGCCCTCGTTCCCGGGATGCCCGCGGCGGCACGGACCGCGGTGACGAGGCAGGCGCAGGGTCTGCCGCTGTTCGCGGTCGAGGTGATCCGGTCGCTGATCGACCGGGACGTGGTGCGGCCGGTTGATGGCGTCTACCGGCTCACCGGCGATATCGGGGAACTGCAGGTACCGCGCAGCCTGCACGCACTGCTCGCCGCTCGCCTTGATGCCCTGGCCCCGGCGGCGCGCCGGCTGGCGGGCGACGCCGCCGTGCTGGGCACCACGTTCAGCGCTGAGGCGCTGACTGCCGTTTCCGGCCAGGATGCGGTGGCGGCGCGCGCCGCACTGGGTGACCTGGTGCGTCGCGAGGTGCTGGTCATCTCCGCCGACCCGCTGTCGCCGGAGCGGGGCTCGTACTCCTTCGCCCAGCACATGCTCCGCCAGGTCGCCTATGAGACCTTGTCGCGCCGTGACCGCAAGGCCCGCCACCTGGCGGTCGCAGGCTGGCTGCGGACCGCGTTCCCCGAGGACGGGGAGGAGGCCGCAGACGTCATTGCGTCCCATTACCTGGACGCTCTGCACGCCGTCCCAGGTGATCCCGACGCAGAGGCCATCCGCGGTGAGGCGATCGGAATGCTGGTGAGGGCCGGGCAGCGGGGCGAACGCACCGGCGCCCCCGCCTCCGCTGCCGCCAGCTACGCGACCGCCGCCGGGCTGTCGGCCGAGGAGAGCGAGCGAGAGACGGAGGGCGATATGCCGACCGGGGCGCCCGGACAGGACGCCGCGGACGCGGATGCCGCCGCAGCCGCCCGGCGGCAGGCCGGATCCCTGTGGGAGATGGCCGCGTGGGCCGCTCACACGAGTGCCGGCTGGGCGCTGGCGGTGGAATATGCCGGACGGGCTCGGGAGGATCACCTTCGGTATGGCCGGATCCGGAGCGCGGCTCGCGCCCAGGCAGTCGCCGGCCGGGCGCTGCGCCACTGGGGGCGCTTTGCTGACGCCCGTGACCAGCTCACCGCCGCTCTGACCGTGCTGCGGGACGATCCCGACGCCGACACCGTCCGAGCCCTGGAGCAGCTCGCCGGAGTCCAGGTTTTCGCCGGCGCGCCGGAGGCAGAGTCGCTGTCCGCCGAGGCCCTCGCGCTCGGCCAGGCGCTCGCCGTCGATGACGCTACCCTGGCGGGCCTTTTCAATACGCGGGGACTATGCCATGGTTTCGCGGGCCGCAGGGCGGAGGCGGCCGCCTACTACCGGGAGGCGGCCCGGCTGGCCGGGCAGGCCGGCGACAGCCTGCGCCTCGGCACCGCACTGCTTAACCTGTCCGACGTGGCGATTTGGACCGACGCCGCTGCCAGCGCGGCCGCGGCCCGGGACGCGGTCGCGCGACTGCGCCAGGCCGGTGCCCGCCTCTACCTCGTGACCGCCGTCGGCAACCTGGTACAGGCGCTGATCATGCTCGGCGACTGGGACGCTGCCGCAGCCGAACTAGACCAGGCCGCGGACGCAGACGGCCTGGCCGATATGGAATTCCTCGCCTGCTACCAGGCCTGGGCCGCGGCGCTGCGTGGCGACGTCCCCGCCGCCCAGGCGGCGCTGGGCGGCCTCGACGAGATGCGGTCCAGTGAAGACATCCAGGACCAGGCGCTCATCGCGCTGGTGGAGGCGTTCACGGCCACGGCCCGCCGCCATGCCGCGGCCGCCTTCGACCTCGCCCGTGCTGCCCTCGATCACGCAGCTGCCCTGGGGATCGGCCATGAGACCTTGAGGTGGGCGTGGCCACTGGCCGCCCGCGCCGCCTGGGACCTCGCAGACATGCAGGTCACCACTGAACTCCTCGAACTGCTCGACCCCTACCAGCCGGGCGACCTGGGGCCCCTGCTACGCGCCGAGCGCGACCTCGCCCGGGCCCGCCTCGCCACCCTCGGCGCCGACCCGGACGCCGCAGGCGGTGGGCTGGCCAGTGCGATCGCCGGGCTGCGCCGCCAGTCCACTCCGTACCACCTGGCGCACGGCCTGCTCGACTACGCCGCCTGGCTCACCGGCATTGGCAACGCCCAGGCAGCCGCTGCCGCGGTTGCCGAAGCCGTTGCCATCGCTGCCAAGCTCGGCTGTCGCCCGCTGCTCGACCGCGCCGCCAGCTTCACCCCCGCCGGGACTCCGGTGGCCTGCTAGGAGTCCGTGGTGATGGCTGTCGCCTTCTCCTCACCCTGGCCTGTGCCGGGTGGCGTGAGCAGTGGTGCGAGTGCCTGGCTGGAGGGGTGGGTGAGCGCGAGGCGGGCCTGGGCGAACTGGAGCAGCGAAGGCGACGCGGAGAAGGTGGTGAGGGCGTCGCGGAAGTCCGTGTCGCTGATGCGTAGCAGGGTCGCCGCGGCCTGCGCGGTGACGGTCGCCGTACGCGGCACGCCGGCGAGCAGGCCGATCTCGCCGAGATAGCTGCCCGGGCCGAGGCTCCGCAGGTGCACCGGTGCTGTGCCTGCCTCGCCCACCGCCGACACGTCGGCCTGCCCGGTGGTCAGCACGTAGAACGCGTCGGCGCGGTCTCCTTCGGCGATGATGACGGTGCCCGCCGGGACAGTAATCTCGGTCGCGGCGGCGGCCAGAGCCTCCAGGCCGGCCCGGGACGCGTTCCGGAACAGGCCCAGCGGCTCCAGGATCGCGACCCGGGCGGCGACCGACGCGGCGCTGGCGGCGGCGACGCGGTCCGCCTTAAGCAGCACCGGCAGCAGCAGCAGGCACAGCGCCGGAACGCCCACCCCGAAGACGAACATCGTCAGGTGCAGGCCGGCGTGCAGCAGGATAGGGGTCAGCAGCGAGCCGAGCGAGATGGCCGCGAGAACCAGCGCGAAGAATGCGCCCAATACACGGGCGACCATCTGCTTCGGCGCTGAACGCTGCAGGGCGGTGATGGCGAGGGTGTCCACCACGATTGTCCCGACGCCCCGCACGACCTGCGCGATGAACCCGACAACGGGCTGGTGCACGAAGATCAGCGCCGCGGTGGGCAGGCAGTACACGGCCATAGCGCCGAGGATGACCGCTGCCAGGCGGGGCCGCGCCGCCAGCCGGTTGACCAACGCAGCGCCGACGATGCCGCCGACGCCCAGCCCGGCCAGCAGATACCCGTATCCTGAGGCGCCGGTGTGCAGCTGGACAGCGGAGATCGGGATGAACAGAACCGTGTCGGTGCCGTAGACGAAGCTGGCCAGCACGCTGAAGGTGACGAAGGTGGCGACCGAGGCCGATGAGACCAGCGCCCGGAACCCGTCGGCAACCTGCCGCAACGGTCCCGCCTGCCCGCCATCGGTGACGTCACTGGGCTTGCTGCGGACCGACATCGTGGGCAGCCAAGCGGCGGCTACGGCAAAGGTGAGGGCGTTCATCGCGATCGCTAGCGCAGGCCCTCCCGCGAGCAGAAGCAGCCCGCCGAGGGCCGGTCCGGCGACCACCACGACGTTGTCGATCGTGGCGTTCAGCGCGTTGGTTGCGGCAAGGTCTTCCTCGCCCACGACCTCGGGGATCAGTGCCCCCACCGCGGGCTCGTAGATGCACATCACGACCGCCGTGAGCCCGGCCAGAGCGACTGCCACCACAGCCGGGGCTGACTGCCAGGCCGCGGCGGCGAGTCCGAACTGCAGGAGCATTGCGATGACGTTGACCCAGACCATCAGCCGCACCCGCTCGAACCGTTCCGCGAGCACCCCACCGTAAGCGCTGAACAGCAAGGACGGGATGAACCGGCCAAGGGTGCCCGCCGCCACCCAAGCCGTGGAGTGCGTCCGGTCGTACAACAGCACCAGCAGCGCCACGTTATAGGCCCATGAGCCGCTCGCGGAAACCAGCTGACTGCCTAGCAGCGCGCGCAAGTCCCGTGACCGCAGCGCCGAGCGGTATCCAGCCCCCCCGTCAGATCCGAACATCGTGCGCTCTCTTCTCGTGGCGTCCAGGCGGGGCGAGCCGCACCGTGAGCTCGTCACGGGCAGCGAAGACGGGGATGGCACTGCCGGCGTAACGCGCGGCGAGCTCATCGAGTTCGTCGTCGGTCCGGCGGGGCGCATGGTGAAACAGGCATACCTGCTGTGCTCCGGCCACCGTGGCCAGGCTGATCGCGTACTCGGGACAGGAGTGGCCAAGGTCAGCCAGCGCGGGCAGTTCCTGCACCGTGTACTGGGCGTCGTGGATCAGCAGGTCGGCGTCCCTGGCTAGGGCGACAGCCGACGGGTGAAGTTCCCCCAGCCCGGACGGGCCAGGCCCGAGCGCGAGCGGATGGTGATCACTGAAATAGGCAACCGAAACGGTTCCGTCGCTGACTCGGTAGCCAAACGTGCGGCCCCCTTTATGCGGGATCTCCAAAGCCAGCACCGAGAATCCCTCAATCTCGTGCTCGCCCTCTTCGATCGACTCGAACCGCCAGCCCTCCCCCAGGACGTGCGGCTCGACGGGGAAATGCGGTGGCGACATTGCCCTGGCGAGCATGAGCTCGGCATCGTTGCCCGGACCCTGCCCAGGCAGCAGCACCTGTACCCGGTGCCCGGGGCGGGCTCCAGCAGCGAAAAACGGCATCCCGTGGGTGTGATCCCAGTGCAGGTGACCCAGCAGCAGCGTTCCCCGGAACGCCGCCGGACCGAGGACCTCGTCCAGGTTAAGCAGCCCGGTCCCGGCGTCCAGGACAAGGTCGGGCTGCTGGCCGGCCCGGGCCAGGCCGACGCAAGCGGTGTGCCCGCCATACCGGATGTAAGACTCGCCCGGCGCGGGCATCGAACCCCGCGTTCCGCAGAAATAAACGTCCACGCCGTCCTCAAGTAAAGCCGCCGGGAACCGACCGTCAGGAGATATCCCAAGACACTGTCCTGCATCCGATTTGGAATTCCCTTAGCATCGCGGGCTTCGCGGCTGGCGGTCAATTGGCGCCGCCGGATTATTACTGTCGGCTTCCCGACACCGCGGAATCACGCCTGGACCCGGGTGGTCCGAAACCGGGTCCAGGTGCCATGTCGGCAAACCGACAGGCAGGCTGTCCGCGGGCTGACTGACCGCTGCCCGCTGTTCTCGCGATGCTGGAGGCACCCGGTCGGCACCGGGAAACCGCACCGCAGGAAACGGAGAAGACGATGAACTACTACCTCGCCAGCCAGCTCGCCGCCGAGCGCCAGGCCGCCCTCGCCGCCAACCCCACGCACCGCGCGCAGATCAAGGACGCCCGCACGGCACACAAGGCGCGCCCCGTCGCGGACCAGCCAGTCCGCACCCGCCGGTTCTACCTCGGCCGGCTAGCGCACGCGACTGCCTGAGACGCCCCAGCGTCGCCTGCCTCTGGCGCGTTGCGCACGGCTTACAGCACGGCGACACGCCCAATTTCACTGAACGTAACTGATAGTTACTCATTGTAGCGATACTCTTGCGACACCCGTTAATTCGTGTCGTGAGAGGATGCGCGATGGACGGAAGTCGCTGGCGGGGAACAGCGATGCTGCTGCTCGTGCCCGCCACCGCGGTCGGCCTCATCGGTTGCAGTCACTCGGCCAGCCACCCAAGCGGTACGACCACGACAGGGGCCGCCCCGTTCAGCGCTGCGAAACTGCGCGGCGCACTGCTGACCAAGGTCAACGGGATCAGGGCCGCGGAACCCGCGGCCACCGGGAGCTACGCCTCGCTGACGGCGGCAAGCCCAGCCGGGCATCTGTCCAGCGGCGTACGCGTCACGCCGAAGGCATGTGCGAGCTACCAGCCGGACGGATTCAACGCAGCCGCGATCGCCGGCGCGCCTGCGGCAGCGATCACGTTCCGTGTCGGCCATAACGGCGTCTCCGAGATGCTGATCGCCGTATCCGCCGCGCCGAGCGCACTCGCGGGCCGGGTGCCCGCGCGCTGTGCGCGGTACGCGGAGACTATCGACGGAAAGACGTTCCGGTACACGGTCAGGGAATCGTCGGTCAAAGGAATCGGCGCGGAGGCACACGCGCTGAACGTGCGATCGACAGGCGGCACGGCCAATGACATGTGGTCGCTCGTCTATCGTGGCCCTGGCTTCGTCGGTTCCGTCACGGTAATCGGCCCGGGTGCTTCCGAGCGTGCCGTAAAGAACCTAGGTAAGCGGGCCTACGCGGTCGCGGCCAAGACGCTGGCCTAATCTATGGGGCATGACTGACCTTTCGCCCCGGTTCCGGGCCGTGCTCGACACCGTTCCCGCCTACAAGCCCGGCCGGGCGCCGGCAGCCGCGAAAGGTGAGGCGCACAAACTCTCCTCCAATGAGTCCCCCTACGGGCCGCTGCCATCGGTCCTTGAGGTGATCGCGGAGGCGGGCCGCGGCGTCAACCGCTACCCGGACAACGGCGCCGAGGCGCTGACCGCCGCGCTCGCCGAACGGTTCGCCGTCCCGGCCGGCCATATCGCCGTCGGCTGCGGCTCGGTCGGCGTCCTGAAGCAGCTCATCGAGGCGGTCGGCGAACCCGGCGCCGAGGTTCTGTACGCCTGGCGTTCGTTCGAGGCGTACCCGCCGCTCGCCGACCTGGCCGGCGCTACCTCGGTCAGGGTGCCGCTCCGCGACGAAGTGCACGACCTGCCGGCCATGGCAGCGGCAATCACCCCGAACACCAGGCTCATCCTGGTCTGCAATCCCAACAACCCCACGGGCACGGTAGTCCGAAGGGAAGAGCTGACCGCCTTCCTCGACCAGGTCCCCGCCGATTGCCTAGTCGTCCTCGACGAGGCCTACCGCGAGTACATTCGCGACGCGGACGTCCCGGACGGCACCGACCTGTACCGCGACCGCCCGAACGTAGCCGTCCTGCGCACCTTCTCAAAGGCTTACGGCCTGGCGGGCCTCAGAGTCGGCTTCGTCATCGGCCACGACCCCGTCGCCCAGGCCGTCCGCAAGACCATGCTGCCCTTCACCGTCAACTCCGTAGCCCAGGCCGCCGCCATAGCGTCCCTCAACGCCGAAACCGAGCTCCTTGAGCGCGTGGAGACAGTAGTCAAGGAGCGCGCTCGGGTCACCGAAGCCCTGAGAGCCGACGGCTGGAAAGTTCCCGAAACCGAAGCCAACTTCGTCTGGCTCCGGCTGGGCGGGCACACGACAGATTTCGCCGCCGCATGCGAGGCCTCCGGCGTTTCGGTCCGCCCGTTCGCCGGCGAAGGCGCCCGAATCTCCATCGGCACCCCCCAGGCGAACGAGGCCTTCCTAGCGGTCGCGAGCGCCTTCCCGCACCGTCTCTAACCCTGGAGAGGGAAAGCCCCGCTCACAACCCGCCCAGGGGGTACGCGCGAAACAGCATCAAGCCTCGCGCCACCGCCAGCGAACGAGCTAGGGTTCGTCGACCTCGTGCTCTTCCGCCACGACGTCCGCCCCGAGCGCGCGGAGCCGTTCGTCGATCGTGGCATGCCCGCGGTCGATGTAGTACCCAGGTGAGATCACCGTCTCGCCCTCGGCCGCAAGGCCGGCCAGGATCAGTGCCGCGCCACCGCGCAGGTCGTGCGCGATGACCTCGGTGCCGCGCAGGACTGACGGCCCGTGCACGATCGCGACGTTGTTATCGATCTCGACCTTCGCACCCATCTTGTTCAGCTCGGGCACCAGCGTGTACCGGCCGTCGAAGATCGTCTCGCGGATGTAGCTCGCGCCCTCCGCCAGGGTGGCAAGCGTCATGATCGGCGACTGGAGATCGGTAGCGAACCCGGGGAACGGGCTGGTGATCACGTTGATTGGCCGCAGCGGCCTCTCCCGGCGCACCTGAAGCACAGCGCCGTTGGTCGCGAACTCCACGCCCATCTGCTCGAGCTTCCAGCGGACCACGCCAAGGTGGTCCAGGTTCGCGCCTACCAGGTTGATGTCGCCGCCCGCGGCGGCCGCCGCCATCGCGAACACGCCAGCGTCGATCCGGTCAGGCATCACGGTGTGCTCGACGGCCGACAGTTCCGAGACACCTCGCACGGTGATGAATCCGGTGCCGCCGCCGCTGATCTCTGCCCCCATCTTGCTGAGGAAAGCGATCATGTCGAGCACTTCAGGCTCTTGGGCGGTGTTGTCGATGATCGTGGTGCCAGGCGCCAGCGATGCCGCCATCATCAGGTTCTCGGTACCAGTGTGCGAGGGCGTGTCCAGGTAAAGGTGCGCCCCGCTCAGCCCATGGCGGGCGGTGATCCTGATCACCGACTCGCCCTCGTCCACGGTCGCGCCGAGCCGGGCGAAACCGCGGTAGTGGAAGTCGAGGTTCCGGCTGCCCAGGTTGCAGCCGCCGACACCTTCGATGATCGCCTCGCCGAACCGGTGCAGCAACGCTGGGACGAAGAGAACCGAGCCACGGAAACGGCGGGCGATCTCAGCCGGCAGCACCGGTGAGGTCAGCGTTGAGGCATCCACCACCAGGGTCCGCTCCGCCTCGTGGAACTCGACCCGCGCACCGATCGCCTGGGCGAGTTCGACTGCGCGGCGCACGTCCTCGATCGGCGGGACATTCCGGAGCACAGTCCGGCCCTTGTCCGTCAGTATCGCCGCGGCGATCATCTTCAGCGCCGCGTTCTTGGCGCCCTGGATGAAGACCGTGCCCGCTAGAGGCGCGCCGCCACGGACGCGGTAGCGGATCTCGGTGCCCTTGGTCATATGGATGCAGCTCCTGTCCAGGGAAAACGACGAGAACGGCGCGCTCTAGGAGCACGCCCGTGTGAACGCGTTGTCCAGTATGCCACCCAATCGGGGCATTCAGGTGAGCTCGGCGAGGCGGTCGAAGACGTGTCCAAGCCTTGAGACGTAGCTTTCCGCGCGGAATGCCCGATCAAGGGCGGCCTCATCCAGGTCCATATTTCTCTTCTTACCCTCTGTATTCAGAGAATCACGGAAAGGCGTTTGGTTATCCCATGTCTCCATCGCGGCGGCCTGCACCAGCGCATAGGCGTCTTCCCTGGAAAGTCCGCTGCTAACAAGCTCGAGAAGCACGGATGAGGAGTACAGCAGCCCGTGCGTAACGTCCATGTTTGCCCGCATCCGCGCCGTGTCGACGACCAGCCCCTCGACGAGGCCGGTGGTCAGGTGCAGGAGGTAGTCCGTGGCGATCGCCGCGTCGGGCAGGGCGATCCGCTCGACGCTGGATTGAGAGATGTCCCGCTCATGCCACAACGGGATGCCTTCTGTAACCGGTGTCACGTACGACCTGATCACGCGGGCGAGGCCGCAGATCCGTTCTGACCGGATCGGATTCTTCTTGTGCGGCATCGCTGACGAGCCCTTCTGGCCCGTCCTGAACGGTTCGGCGAGCTCGCGCACCTCCGTGCGCTGCCCGTGCCGCACCTCAAGGGCGACCGCCTCGCAGACCGTGGCGAGAATGGCCAGCGCAGACACCCACTCGGAGATTCCGTCCCGGATCACCACCTGGGTCGCGACGTCGGCCGCGCGAAGTCCGAGCGCGGGCATCACGGCCGCCTCGATCGCCGGGTCGATGTTGGAGTAGGAGCCGACCGGGCCGGACAAGGTGCCGACGGCCACCGCCTCGCGGGCTCGCTTGATCCGGTCCCGTGACCTGGCCGCCGCGAAAGCGAAGTCGGCCACCCGGTGGCCCCACAGGTCGGGCTCAGCGTGGATGCCGTGCGTCCGGCCCGAGCGAAGCGTGTCGCGGTGTGCGAGCCCATGGTCTCGGAGGACGGCGACCAGCCGGCCGGCTTTCGCGAGGATGATGTCGGTCGCTTCGGCCAGCTGCAGCGCCAGCGCGGTGTCAAGCAGGTCAGACGAGGTCATCCCGTAGTGCACGTAGGCAGCGGCCGAGCGAGGCTCGGTGTTGTCCGCCCAGGCGGTGAGGAACGCGATCACGTCGTGATCGGTGATCGCTTCGACCGCGGCCACCGCCTCCGGGGTCGGCGGCTGCGCCGCACGCACCGGGCCGACCGCATCGGCAGGCACCGTTCCCGCCTCGGCATGTGCCTCGAGCACCAGCGTCTCCACCCGGCACCAGAGCTCATACTTGTGGGCCTCGGACCAGACCCGCCCCATCTCGGGCAGCGTGTACCTGTCGATCATGCTTCAACGGTAGCGTGCCGGGCCCGGCGCTCCACAGCCAGCGCGCCCGCCACGACGGCCGCGAGCAGCGCGATTCCGGCAGTGGCGGGCAACGCGATGGCGGCCGGCCACGCGGCCAAAGCGATAACGGCGCCCGCCGCCCGGTACCGCGGGGTGCCGATCCGCAGCACATGCCGGAAAGCCTCGTCTCCGGACAGGAAGAGCGTCACGCCCCCGGCGAGGGCGAGCGCCGGGCCAGCCGGCAGGCCCGTGGCCGGATGCTGCAGAGCGTGCTTCAGGCCGGCCGCGGTCGCGACGACGCCGAGCAGCATCGGAATGTAGGCGTAGAAGTAAGCGGACAGCACCAGCCAGGGCCTTGCCGCTGGATCCGCGCTGGTCAGCGTCACTTCCGCGCGGTCGTCGTCACCAGTTCCGAAGAACGCCCACCACAGCGAGGCGGTCAGCGCCAGGCCGAGCGTCGCGCAAATGGCGAGCCCGGCAGTCACGCTCTCTTTTGCGGCGCCGATTCCGATGTCGGCCACCGACTCTCCGAAGGCCACGATCATCAGGGCGCCATGCCGCTCGACGAAGTGCGCCGGCTGGATGCTGAACCGGCCGCCAAGCCGCACGATCACGGGCCCGAGCACCTGGATCGCGAGTGCGGCCGCCCAGAGTACGTATGCGACGGGAGCCGCCACTAGGGCCGCGATGATCACCAAGACCGGTGAGGTGATGTTGAACGGCAGGATCCGCCAGATGTTCTTGTTCACCCGCAGGTACAGGCAGCTGTGCACGACCGTGACGAGCAGGTAGCCGAGTCCCAGTGCGAGGGCATCCGCGCGGTGTGCGGGGCCGCCGAAGGCGTCCGGGATCGACAGCCCGATGATGAGGAACCCGGCCATGCCGAGGAGCAGCAGCAACCGCTCCGGGGCCTGTGACGGCGTGCGCGTGTTGGTAAGCCAGGCGTAGCCGCCGTACATCCACCACAGCACGCCGAAGATCAATAGCACCCGTCCGGCGCTGGCAAAGGTCGTATTGCTGGTGAGGATTCCGGTCAGCTGCGTGATCGTGAAGACGAAGACGAGGTCGAAAAACAGCTCGAGCGTGCTGACCCGCTCTGGCAGGTCAGCCTTGGGCGGCTCGCTGCGCGATGTCACGTCGATACCAGCCCCCGCGCATCTCCACTGATTCCGCGATCTCGTAAGCGGCGGCCCGCGCCGTCGTCAGGTCTGGGCCGGAGCCTACGGCGTTGAGCACCCGTCCGCCCGCGGTGACGAGGTCGCCGCCGCGCCGCGCAGTCCCTGCGTGCAGCAGGTAGCCGCTCGCCTGCTCGGGTAGATCCTTGAAGGTGATGACGTCGCCCTTAACCGGCGACTCGGGGTAGTTCTCGGCGGCAAGCACCACGGTGACCGCGGCACCAGGATCCCAGCTGAGCGACGGCGCGGCAGCGAGGTCCCCGATCGCCGAGGCGTGCAGCAGTCCAGCGAGCGGCGTCGCGATCCGGTCAAGCACCACCTGCGTCTCGGGATCGCCAAAGCGCGCGTTGAACTCCACCACCCTGACGCCCTTGGACGTAAGCGCCAGCCCCGCGTACAGCAGCCCCCGATAGGGGGTGTCACGCCGGGCCAACTCGCCGATAGCCGGAAGAACGACCCGGTCGAGCACCTCATCCGCCAGCCCGTCCGGCGCCCATGGCAGTGGGACATACGCCCCCATCCCGCCAGTATTCGGCCCAGCGTCCCCCTCATGCGCTCGCTTGAAGTCCTGCGCGGGCAACAGCGCCACCGCTGCCCGCCCGTCAGCGACCGCGAACAGCGACACCTCTGGCCCGTCCAGGTACTCCTCGATGACCACCCGCCCGCAGGAAGCAGCGTGCTTGAGCGCCGCCCCCCGATCCTCAGTGACGACAACACCCTTGCCGGCCGCCAGTGCATCGTCCTTTACCACGTATGGCGCCCCGAAAGCATCAAGCGCGGCAGCCGCTTCTCCCTCACTGCTCGCCACCACCGCCCGTGCCGTCGGAATCCCCGCCGCCGTCATAACTTCCTTGGCGAACGCCTTAGACCCCTCAACCCGCGCCGCCCCCGCATCCGGCCCGAACACCGCAATACCGTTCGCGCGAAGCGCGTCAGCGACGCCAGCCACCAGCGGCGCCTCAGGCCCGACGACGACAAGATCCACCCCGAGCCGCCCGGCCAGCCCGGCAACATCAGCAGGATCGGTGGCCCGGACACTATGCAGCTGCGCCACTTCCCCGATCCCCGGGTTCCCCGGGGCCGCATGCAGTTCCGTAACGCTCGGGTCGAGGCTTAGAGCCCGGACTAGCGCGTGCTCACGCCCCCCGCCGCCAATCACGAGTACTCGCACGCTGGGAGCCTACCTCTCTAGAGAGCCCCGCCCCAGGCCACTGGAACAGCGCAGCTGCCGGTGGGGGATGTTTGGCCAAGACGTTTGGACGAGTAGTGGATGGACGGAACGCGGCGACGCCAGCGATCCCGGGACTGCGAGGAGGAGCGGGGCAAATAGGGTGCGCCACGCGCGCGTTCGGCGCTCAGGTTGGGTTCACCGGTGCGACGGCCTCGCTGTTGGCCACCCCGCTATAGCAGGGGCCGAAGCTGGAGCGTCTGATCCCTGCGCGGCCCGACGCCGATGGCGCTGACCGGCGCCCCGGCAAGCTCCTCGATCGTCTTGATGTAGTCCTGCGCCGCCTTAGGCAGGTCATCGAAGGACTTCGCCTCCGACAGGTCCTCCCACCACCCGTCCAGGTACTCATAGACCGGCTTGGCGTGATGGAACTCCGTCTGCGTCATCGGGATCTCGTCGTACCGGCGACCATCCACCTCATACGCCACGCACACCGGAACCTTGTCCAGCGTCGACAGCACGTCGAGCTTGGTGACGAAGAAGTCCGTGACCCCGTTGACCCGGGTCGCGTACCTCGCGATGACCGCGTCGAACCAGCCGCAGCGGCGCGCGCGACCGGTGGTCACGCCGTACTCGCCGCCGGTCTTGCGCAGGTACTCACCGAACTCGTCGTGCAGCTCGGTCGGGAACGGCCCGGACCCTACCCGGGTGGTGTACGCCTTGACGATGCCGATCACTTTGCTTATCCGGGTCGGCCCGACGCCCGCACCGACGCACGCACCGCCCGCCGTCGGGTTGGACGAGGTCACGAACGGATAGGTGCCGTGGTCGATGTCCAGCAACGACCCTTGCGCGCCCTCTAGGAGCACCGTCTCGTCATTGTCCAGCGCCTTGCCGAGGACAAGACCGGTGTCGGCTACATAGGGCCGCAGGCGCTCGCCGTAGGCCAGGTACTCGTCGGCCGTCTGCTTGGCGTCAATGCCGCGACGGTTATAGATCTTGGTGAGCAGCTGGTTCTTGTCCCGCAGGGCCAGTTCGAGCTTCTGTCGCAAGATGCCGGGGTCGAACAGGTCCTGGACGCGTATACCCACCCGGGCGATCTTGTCGCCGTAGGTAGGTCCGATGCCACGGCCGGTGGTGCCGATCTTGGCGTTGCCGAGGAAACGCTCGGTGACCTTGTCGAGGGCGCGGTGGTACGGCATGATCAGGTGTGCGTTCGCGCTGACCAGCAGCCGCTCGCAGCTCACGCCGCGCATTTCGAGCGCGTCGATCTCCTCGAAGAGCACCTTCGGATCGATGACCACGCCGTTGCCGATGACGGGCGTCACGTGCGAGGAAAGCACGCCGGACGGCAGCACATGCAGCGCGTACTTCTCATCGCCAATGACGACGGTATGGCCGGCGTTATTTCCGCCCTGGTACCTGACGACATACTGGACGCGGTCCCCGAGCAGGTCAGTCGCCTTGCCCTTACCCTCGTCCCCCCATTGGGCGCCGATCAGCACGATGGCAGGCATGTCATATGCGCCTTTCACACGACGAAAGCCCCTGGCAGCGCAAGCGCGACAGGGGCTCTTGCGACAAAAGGTTACCCGAAAGACCCAGGTGAAACCTAGTCAGGGATAGCTCACGTTTCACCAGGGGATAGCTCGCGTTCACTACGGCCCCCCGCCCGATCCGATGGCGCACGCCACCGGGGCGAACCGGCGGGGTACGGGGGGCGTCCGCCGGATCCTGCAATGTCGTCCGCCCGATACGATCGCTCCGCGATCGGGCGCGTACCGGCGGGGTACGGGGGGCGTCCGCCAGAGCCTGCATGTCGTGCGCCCGGTACGATCGCTCCGCGACCGGGCGCACATCGGGGGGTACGGGGGGTCGTCCCCTCGGGAGACAACTGCAAGACTTGCCGCCATGAGCACTCATGGGAACTTGCTAGGCGAGCCGCCCGCGACGCTGCTGCCTGCGACGCCCGAAGCCGAGTCACTGCTGGCTTCTGGTGCGGCTCCGGTGGAGGTCGCCGCCAGGTACCCCGCGTTCTCGCTGGCCTGGGCGCTGCTCGCGGAGGCGGCGCTGGACGGCGATCGCCCGGTCGAGGCGTACGCATACGCGCGCACGGGCTACCACCGCGGACTGGACGCGCTGCGCCGGAACGGCTGGAAGGGTCACGGGCCGCTTCCCTGGTCACACGAGCCAAACCGCGGGTTCCTGCGATGCCTCGCGGCGCTGGCGCGCGCGGCAGGCGCGATCAGTGAGGCGGACGAAGCCGAGCGCTGCTGGAAATTCCTGTCCGACAGCAGCACCGAGGCCTTCGCGGAGTTGTCCAAGTAGTCAAGCACGCGACGGGGGATCGCCGGCCCACGCTGCCCGGCGATCCCCCATCATGGCGGACGGTCCCGCAAAGGCCTGGGGAGCCCGCAAGCCGCGCTCAAGAAGCGCTGGGCTGACGTGGAATCACGGTTCGTTACGGATGACCTGATTTTGTACGTTACTTGACCTTGGTACCCGCTGACAGCAGGTCCTGGCAGGCCTGGGTCACCCGGGCAGCCATGTTCATCTCGCCGGCCTTGCCCCAGCTGCGAGGGTCGTAGGCCTTCTTGTTGCCTACGTCGCCATCGATCTTGAGCACGCCGTCGTAGTTGCTGAACATGTGGCCGGCGACCGGGCGGGTAAACGCGTACTGCGTGTCAGTGTCCACGTTCATCTTCACGACGCCGTAGGAAAGCGCCTCGCGGATCTCACTCTCGAGTGACCCGGAACCGCCATGGAAGACCAGGTCGAACGGCTTCTCCTTGCCGTACTTGGCACCCACCGCATCCTGGATCTCCTTGAGCACGGCCGGGCGGAGCTTGACGTGGCCCGGCTTGTAGACGCCGTGCACGTTGCCGAAGGTCGCCGCGAGGATGTACCGGCCGCGCTCGCCGAGGCCGAGCGCCTCCGCCGTCGCGATGGCGTCCTCCGGGGTGGAGTACAGCTTCTCGTTCATCTCGCCGGTGACGCCGTCCTCCTCACCGCCGACCACGCCGATCTCGAGTTCCATGATGATCCGCGCCTCGGCGCACTTGGCCAGGAGATCCTTGGCGATCTCGAGGTTCTCGGCGAGAGGCACGGCCGAGCCGTCCCACATGTGGGACTGGAACAGCGGTTCCTTGCCGGCCTTGACCCGCTCGCCGGAGATAGCGACCAGCGGGCGCATGTAGCCGTCGAGCTTGTCCTTCGGGCAGTGGTCTGTGTGCAGCGCCACGTTGATGGGGTACCTGTCGGCGACAACATGCGCGAACTCGGCGAGCGCGCTCGCACCGACGACCATGTTCTTGACGGACTGGCCGGACAGGTACTCGGCGCCGCCGGTCGAGATCTGGACGATCCCGTCGCTCTCGGCGTCGGCGAAGCCCTTGAGTGCTGCATTCAGGGTCTGGCTCGACGTCACGTTGATCGCCGGGTAGGCGAAGCCCTGCTGCTTGGCCCGGTCCAGCATCTGCGCGTAGATCTCTGGGGTAGCGATCGGCATGGCGGTGACTCCTGTATGAGTGGGTCTCGTCTGAACTCTAATATCTCGAGTCGGCGGCGCTCCAGACCGGCCTGCGGCAACCCGCTTTGCCCGATTCAGCGGGACCTCAGAGCGTGCTACCCCGCCATCTGGTCTCTATCACCTACAGCCATGTAGTAAAAAGGTGCCCATGACGAGCTTCCTCATCTCGCACGCTATCTATGCGGTAGTTCTCTTTGGCGTGCTCGAAGCCGCCTGCATCCCGATCTCCTCCGAGCTGACCTTCCTGCTCGGCGGGGCGGTCGCCTCAGGGGCGATCCCAGGCACCCACCAGCACCCCACGCTGCTGCTGGTGATCGTCCTCGGAACGCTGGCGGAGCTCGTCGGCTCGTACATCTCCTACGGGGTCGGCAGGTGGGGCGGCCATCCGCTGGTGCGCCGCTGGGGCCGGTACGTGCTGGTGACCGAGTCGGACGTGGCCCGCGCCGAGCGGTTCCTCGCGGGCCGCGGCGCATGGGCGCTGCCGGTGGCCCGGATGCTGCCGTTCGTCCGCGCCTTCGCGTCGATCGTGGCAGGGCTCGTTGACATTCCGCCGGTGCGCTTCGGCATTCTCAGCCTGATCGGCACGCTCGTCTACGTGGTCGCCCTGTCGAGCATCGGCTACAGCCTCGGCAGCGAGTGGGCCAAGATCAACCACACGATCTCGGTCGTCGGCTACATCGTGGCGGCTGTCGTGGTGCTCGCGATCATCGCGTTCGTGATCATCCGGGTCAGGGAGTTCCGTCGCGAGGCTGCCGGCCGGGGCGGCGCGCACCGCGCCAACTCGCCGGAGCGCCTGGGCCGGTAGCGTCGCGGCCGGGAGCGCGCGCCGACAGTGTCGCTACCGGTACCGGCTTGTGACTCGTGCGTCCTTAGACGCCCAGTTCGTCTAGTTCGTAGACCGCGACGTAGGGCAGACCGCGGGCGATAACCTTCTGCCTGGCTCCACGGTCGACGAGGACGGCGACGCCGACCACCTCGGCGCCGGCTTCTTCCAGAACGTCCACCGCGGTCAGCACGGAACTACCGGTCGTCGACGTGTCCTCAAGTGCGAGCACCCGGCGACCGGTCACGTCGGGGCCTTCGATCCTGCGCTGCAATCCGTGTGTCTTCTCGGTCTTCCGCACGACGAATGCGTCGATCGGGGTGCCCCGGTTCGCTGCCGCGTGCATCATGGCAGCTGCCACCGGATCGGCTCCGAGCGTCAGCCCGCCGACGGCCTCGTAGGACAGGTCAGCGGTGGCGCTGAGCAGCACCCGCCCGGCTAGCGGCGCGAGCCGCCCGTCAAGCAGAACCCGCCGCAGGTCCACGTAGCTGCTCGCGTGCTGCCCGGAAGACAGCACGAAATCACCGTGCACGATGCCCTTGGCCTTAATTCCGGCAAGCAGTTCCTCGCGATCATCCACGAAACCCCAGTCTATGACGGGGATCACCCGCTGCAGAGAGTGACGTCACCAGGCGACTTCGTGCGGAACGGCCAACGAGGTTGGCGGCGTTCACTACCCTTGAGGGACAGAGAACATTTCGGCCAATGTGTTCCTTATGGCCGTTGACCTCGCGTGTTCTCGTGGTGAGGGGAAGGACGGTGTGGCGTGGATCGCTGCGCGCTGTTCGTGGACGCTGACTATGTGCTAGCGGACGGCGCCATGGCCGTGCACGGTACGCGCCGCCGGGAATCGGTTTCCTGGGACTATCCCGGCCTGCTGCAACTGCTAGCCGGCCTGGCGACCGAGCGTTCGAGACTTCCGCTGCTGCGCTGCTACTGGTACGACGCCACCGTTGAAGGCCGCAGGTCCTCCGAGCACGAGACGCTAGCCGACCTGCCGGGCGTCAAGCTCCGGGTCGCCCGGAAGCGTCCGGGCCGCCGGGAGGGCGTCGAGAGCGAGATCCACCGGGATCTCACCACACTTGCCAGGAACAAAGCCGTGAGCGACGCCGTCGTCGTGAGCGCCGACGAAGATCTCGGCGAGGTGATTTCCGACGTCCAGGACATGGGGCTGCGGGTCACTCTGCTGCACATCCCGGTCGACGGCAGCGCGGTCTCCCGGTCGCTCCTGCAAGAGTGTGACGACGTCTCGGAGATCAGTGCCGCGCACCTCCGTCCCTTCGTCGAGCTGATCTCGGGTGCCGAACCGCCACGGCCGGACGAACGGGACGGCGTGGAGCTCTCGCTCCGGCCGGCCGCGAACGGGAACGGGAACGGCCGCGGTCCGTCCGCCGGGCGTGCCGCCGCGTACGCGCAGCCGGTACCGGTGAATCCCGGCCCCGGCCAGGAGGCGCTGCCCCCTGCCGCCGTCTACGTCGCGCCCGAGCCTGACGCGCCTGCCTTCCAGCCGCGGGCCTTCCAGGAGCGCGCCTTCCAAGAGCAGTCCGGCCAGGACAACCAGTCGGCGCAGCCGCGGATCCCCGCAGCGGATTCCCGGGATGGCGGGCGCCCTGCCGCGGACTACCGCAGGGGCGCGGGATACGGGATGCCCGGAGAAGGCGGCGTGCCGGATCACGGGTACGTGCAGGACAATGGATACGTTCCGGACAACGGATACGTTCCGGACTACGGGAACTTCACGGGGTACGCCGGCCCGGCTGATTTCGCTCCGGCTCCGGCGGACCAGCCCGCGCCCCGGCAGGACCAAGCCGCCCCCCGGCTGGAGCAGGCGCCACGAAGGCAGGATCAGGCAGCGCCCGGGCGCCAGGAGATTCCCGGACGACTGGAGCTTCCCGCCCGCGACGAGCTGTACGGGACGCCTGTGGCGCTCCCGCTGCCCGTCGAGGAACTTCCTGCCGAGCGTCAGCCGGCCAGGATTCGCCAAGACGGTGACCCGTCGGGATACAGCCCCGGCGCTGTCCGTGAGCAGCAGTTCCGGGCGGACCCGCAGGGCATGCCGAGTGCGGCAGGCCGTGAGCCGCTGACCGACGATACCGACAGGTACCAGCCGGCGCCCGTCGGCACAGCCCAGGTCAGGCGGCTGCCGATGCGCGGCGCGCCGGCCGACGGCCCGGCGGCTGGCCAGCAGGCCGTCGTCCAGCCCGCGGTGCAGCCGGCACCTGGACAGATGCCGGCCGGACGGCCGGTTACGACCGGGCCCGGGACGCCAGCGTCGCCTGCGGTACCAGGCGGACCCGCCGAGGTGATGAACGGACAGCCATCCGGGGGCCACCCGGTGGCACCTGTCGTCCCGATGGCACCGAGCATGATGGGCTACTCCGGCGGGCGTTCGGCAGGGCCAGCTGACGCAGGCGACGGTCAGCAGGGCGGATTGCCCACCGGCGGTCAGCCACTGACCAGCCCGAATGCCCCGGTGGTCGCCTCGGGCCCGGTTGGTCCTGGTACGCAGCGGGACACCGGCGACCCTGCGGGGCAGCTTGGCCCCGTCGTGCCCGCTGTCTATTCGGGCGGGCAGTCCGGCGCCTCGCTGGCGGAGGCAGTGCAATCGGCACACGAGGAGGGGCAGGCGTTCGGCGACTCGGTGGCGCGTGACGCCCCTGCGCTCTGGCTTGAGGCGGTACTGGCCAGGAAGCCAAGGATGCCCTCCGACCTAGAGGCCAGGCTGCTTCAGGGTTCGGCGCTGCCCATCGACTTCCTGCTCCATGACGAAGTGCGGCACGCGCTGCGCCGCGGCTTCTGGGACGCCATGGAGCGCGCACGCCGGTAGATTCGGCGGGCCGCAAACCAGGTGCTGACGCATATTCCGGGCGTGTCAACCGGGTTGCTGAGGTACCGTGAGAAGCGTGGCGGGCGTCGAAGAGTTCGACCAGATCGAGTTTCACGCGGCACGTACTGGCAACCATGTGCGTGCTGCCGTCCGCATGAGCCAACTCGCCCAGGAAGCCGAGCCTGGCATGCGCGCGGAGGCGCATGTCCGGGCTGGCGAGCAGTGGATGATGGCGGACGATCTGGCAGAAGCGGTCACCGAGTTCACTGCCGCCATCGAGGATGGCGGCGCTACTTTCGCCGATCCGCGTGTCCAGCTCGCGCGGGCGCTGCTCGGACTTGACCGGGACACGGAAGCGGAGCGATTGCTCATCGAGCTGACCGAGGAGCGCGACGTAATCTCACCGCGCACCTGCGATCTGCTCGCCGAACTATTCACCGAGCAGGGAGACCTGCCCCGTGCGCTCGACTGGGCCACCGTTGGCGTGGAGCGGTGCATACAGCTAGGCGAAGACGCCGAGCTCCCGCTGCTGCTTAAGCTCCGCTACCGGATTCGCGTCGACCTCGGTTTCGGCGAGGACGAATACGACCGCATGCTCGACGAGCAGAACTGACGCCCCGGCCGGCCGGTAGGCCCGGGGCCGGGGCGCCTTGCCTGGCACAAGCGCTAACCCACCTTCGCAGCCGCGCGGACGGTTAGCTCGTCGGACCGCTCGTCAAGATCGACGACCACTTCGTCGCCGTCGGCGATCTCCCCGGACAGCAGGGCCCGGGCCAGCTTGTCGCCGATCGCGGACTGCACGAGCCGTCGCAGCGGCCGGGCGCCGTAAACCGGGTCGAAGCCGGTGAGCGCGAGCCAGTCCTTGGCGGCTTGCGTCACCGTCAGGATCAGCCGCCGTCCGGACAGCCGCTTCGCCAGCCGTGCCACCTGGATGTCCACGATCTTGGTCAGCTCCGCGGTGGACAGCGAGTCGAAGATGATCACGTCGTCGAGCCGGTTGAGGAACTCAGGCTTGAACGATGTACGGACCGCATTCATCACCGAGTCCCGCTTGGCCTGCTCATCAAGGGAGGGGTCGGCGATGAACGCCGAGCCGAGGTTGGAGGTGAGGATCAGGATCGTGTTCCTGAAGTCCACGGTCCGCCCCTGCCCATCGGTGAGCCGTCCGTCGTCGAGCACCTGCAAGAGCACGTCGAAGACCTCGGGGTGCGCCTTCTCAACCTCGTCAAGCAGGACAACGCAGTACGGCCGCCGGCGCACTGCCTCGGTCAGTTGCCCGCCTTCCTCGTAGCCGACATAGCCCGGGGGCGCGCCGACGAGGCGCGCGACAGAGTGCTTCTCGCCGTACTCGCTCATGTCGATGCGGATCATCGCCCGTTCGTCGTCGAACAGGAACTCCGCCAGCGCCTTGGCCAGCTCGGTCTTGCCCACACCGGTGGGGCCGAGGAACAGGAACGACCCGGTTGGCCGGTCCGGGTCGGAGATGCCCGCCCGTGCCCTTCGGACCGCGTCGGACACCGCCTGCACGGCGCTCGCCTGTCCGATGACCCGGTTGCCCAGTTCAGCTTCCATCCGCAGGAGCTTGCCGGTCTCGCCCTCGAGGAGCCGGCCGGCCGGGATACCGGTCCACGCCGACACCACGTCCGCCACGTCGTCGGGGCCAACCTCTTCCTTCACCATCGGCGGCGCTGACCCGAGGCCGGATCCCGCAGCGTCCGCGGTCTCCTCACCCCGGTCGGTGGCGGCTGCCTCGGCGATCTCCGCGTCCAGCGCGGGGATCTCGCCGTACAGCAGCCGGGAGGCGGTCTCGTAGTCTCCGTCACGCTGAGCGCGCTCGGCCTGTCCCTTGAGGTCGTCGAGCTTCTTCTTCAGCTCGCCGACCCGGTTGAGCCCCGACTTCTCCTGCTCCCACCGGGCGGTCAGCCCGGTGAGCTGCTCCTGCCTGTCAGCGAGATCCGCGCGCAGTCGCTCAAGCCGCTCCTTGGACGCCGGGTCGGACTCGCGGGACAGCGCAAGCTCCTCCATCTTCATCCGGTCCACGGTGCGGCGGAGCTCGTCGATCTCGACGGGGGAAGAGTCGATCTCCATCCGCAGCCTGGAGGCCGCCTCGTCCACCAGGTCGATCGCCTTGTCGGGCAGGAACCTGGCAGTGATGTACCGGTCCGAAAGGGTGGCAGCGGCGACCAGGGCGGCATCGGAGATCTGCACCTGGTGGTGCGCCTCGTAGCGGCCTTTCAGCCCCCGGAGGATCGCGATCGTGTCCTCCACCGACGGCTCGCCGACCAGTACCTGCTGGAAGCGACGCTCAAGCGCAGGATCCTTCTCGATGCGCTCGCGGTACTCATCTAGCGTCGTCGCGCCGACCATCCGCAGTTCGCCTCGGGCCAGCATCGGCTTGAGCATGTTCCCGGCGTCCATGGCGCCCTCGGCGCCGCCGGCGCCGACTACGGTGTGCAGCTCGTCGATGAACGTGATCACCTGGCCGTCGCTGGCCTTGATCTCGTTCAGTACGGCCTTGAGCCGCTCCTCGAACTCGCCGCGGTATTTCGCGCCGGCCACCATGCCAGCCAGGTCGAGGGCGATCAACCGCTTACCGCGCAGGGATTCAGGCACGTCACCGGCCACGATCCGCTGGGCAAGGCCCTCCACGACGGCGGTCTTGCCGACGCCTGGCTCGCCGATCAGCACCGGGTTGTTCTTGGTCCGCCGCGACAGCACCTGGATGACCCGCCGGATCTCGGAATCACGGCCGATCACCGGGTCGAGCTTGCCGTCCTTGGCCTGCTGGGTCAGGTCGATGCCGAACTTCTCCAGCGCCTGGTACGTGGATTCCGGGTCTTCGCTGGTAATCCGGCCGCTCCCGCGCACCTTGGTGAAGGCCTTAGTCAGCGCGTCCGAATCGGCGCCCGCTCGCTGCAGCAGGGTCGCCACCGGCCCGCCCCCGGTGGCGAGGCCGACGAGGAGATGCTCGGTGGAAACGTACTCGTCCCCCATGTCGCGGGCGAGGCCCGCGGCCGTGCTGATCACCGAGAGCAGCGGCCTTGAGGTGGTCGGGGCGCTGGCCGTGTCGCCGTGCGTCTGCGGCATCTTGCGCGCCAGCGCCTTTGTCTCGGTGGCGATGAGATTCAAATCCGCGCCCGCCGCCTCGAGCAGCGGCCGCGCGGTCCCGTCGGCCTGCTGCAGCAGGGCAACGAGGAGGTGCAGCGGCTCGACTTGGGGGTTGCCATCCGTTGCCGCCTGCCTGATCGCGGCCGAGAGCGCTTCCTGGCTCTTCCGGGTGAGCTTGTCGTCCATGGGTTTGTCCAGATCCCCCTTGATCGTTATTAACTTTTACTCGGTGGCGACCGGCGGCTCGCCCTGTGCGGCCTCCGGCCGCTGTGGCTGCGGCCCCTTCGCAGCTGCCTGGCGGAAGGTGACCCGGGTCGAGGAGCGCACCGGCACCAGCGTGGCGGATGTGTCGGGCGTCCGGGACCGGAGCAGCTCGGCTAGCCGCGCGGCGACCGCTCGGGTGGATTCCAGCTCTGCCCGCAGCTGCGCCGCCTCGGCGTGCACCTCCGCCGCCAGCAGCCTGGCCTGTTCCAGCTCGCGTTCCAGGTCGAGGATGCGCTTGATCCCGGAGAGGTTGATCCCCTCCTCCTGGGACAGGCGCTGGATCTCCCTGAGCGCGAGGATGTCCCGCATGGAGTAACGGCGGCCACCGCCCGCCGCGCGGCGGGGTGACACCAGGCCGACCCTCTCGTAGCCGCGCAGTGTCTGCGGGTGCATTCCGGACAGGTGCGCGGCCACGGAGATGACGTATACGGGCATGTCATCGGACATCTCGTAGGGGCTCATGTCATCTCCTTCCTTGCTTACTTCGTCTGCTCAGTCGTTGCCCCGGTTCAGCTGTCCTGCCGGGCCCGGCGGAGCAGTTCCTCGCGCGGGTCCGCGCCCTCGGTGGCGATGCGCAGGTCTTCAAGCGCCGACCGGGCCTTCTTGTTCAGCTCCTGCGGCACGACCACCTCGACGGTAGCCAGCAGGGAACCGAGGGTGCCGTCCTTGCGCCGGGCGCCCCGGCCGGGGACGCGGAACACCTTCCCGTTCGGGGTGCCAGGCGGGATCCGGACGGTAACCGCGGGCCCCCGGTGCGTTGGCACCTTAATGTCCGAGCCCAGCGCGAGTTCCGGCATCGTCACCGGTACGGTCACGGTCAGGTTGTCGCCGCTGCGGCCGAATACCGGGTGCGGCTTGACCTTTACCTTGACGTACAGGTCGCCTGCCTTGCCGCCGTGCTCGCCTGGCGCACCCTTGCCGGGGATCCGGATCCGCTGGCCGTCGGCAACCCCGGCGGGGATGCGCGCCTGGATGGTACGCGAGCTCATGGCCCGTCCGCTGCCGTGGCACGACGTGCATGGGTCGTCAACCACGAGACCGCGGCCGTGGCAGGTCTTGCAGGGCTCCGACATGCCGAAGCCGCCGAGGTTCCTGCTCTGCTGCCCGGTGCCGTGGCAGTCCGGGCAGACCTTCGGTACCGTGCCCGCCTTGGCGCCCGTGCCGTGACAGACCGGACAGGGCCCCTCACCGGTGAGCCGGAGCGACACCGTCGCGCCGTCGATCGCGTCGCCGAACGACAGCGAGGTCTCGGTCTCGACGTCCGCACCACGCCGGGCCCGGCTTGACGCCGTGCCAGGCCGTCCGCCGCGGAAGATCCCGCCGAGCACGTCGCCGAGCCGGTCACCGCTTTCCCCGGTGTTGCCGAACAGGTCCCCGAGGTCGAAGCCGCCGAACCCGCCCTGCGCACCGCCCCGGCTGCCGGTTGGCACCCGGAATCCGCCGAACATCGAGCGCGCGTCGTCGTATTCCTTGCGCTCCTTGGCGTCGGAGAGGACGTGGTAGGCCTCGGCGATCTCCTTGAACTTCTCCTCGGCGTCGGGATTGCCCTTGTTCGCATCCGGATGGTACTTCCGGGCTAGATCGCGGTAGGCCTTCTTGATCTCCGCGGCCGTCGCGGTCTTGGGCACGCCCAGCGTCTTGTAGTAGTCCTTCTCGAGGTAGTCCTTCGTGCTCATCTGGCCTCGCTGGGCTTTTTAGTCAGTTTCTTCTCCGGCAGGCCATCCGGCGGTGTTGCTGCTTCCGTCTGGGCCTGTAGCGGGCGCCGCGACAGCTACCCGCGCCGGGCGGAGGATCCGCTCGCCGATCTTGTAGCCGGGCTGGAAGATCTCCACACAGGTGTCCTCCGCGACGTCCGGTGAGTAGGTGTGCGTCAGCGCCTCGTGGATCTTCGGGTCGAACGCGTCGCCGCGCTGGCCGTAGCTGACAAGCCCGAGCTTGGTGACCGCGGCCTGAAGCGAGTCGGCGACGGACTTGAACCCGCCGGAGAGCTCACCATGGTCGCGTGCCTGGCCGATGGCGTCGAGCACGGGCAGCAGTTCGTTGAGGGTGCTGGCTACGGCCTGCTCCCTGACGGTGACACGGTCACGGTCGACTCGCTTGCGGTAGTTGACGTACTCCGCCTGGAGCCGCTGAAGGTCGGCGGTGCGCTCCGCGAGCTGGATCCTGAGCTCCTCGGTGGCGGCCTGCTGTCCTGCCGTCGCCGCGGAGTCGCGAGTGCCCGCGTCGGACGACCCGCCGTCCGACGGCGCCGCCTCGTCGGTCTTGCTCGCGGACGGCTCGCTGCCGCGCCCGTGCCTGGCGGAGCCGCCGTCCCCCCGCCTGCTGGCACCCGTGGTGCCAGCAGGCTGGGAGGCTGCATGCTTGCCCCTTCTTGGCTGCCCGGTCACCGGGTCAATCCGCCTGTTATCGCGGATCACGGGCCCGGTGCCCGGTTCCTCGGGTGCAGTCATCAGGCGGCGCCGCCTTCGCCTTCGTCGACGATCTCCGCCTCGACGACGCCCTCGTCCTCGGGAGCGGCGTCAGGACCGGGCGCGTCGGCGCTGCCGGAGCCCTGCTGCGCGGCCTGCGCTGCGGCGTAGATGGCGCTGCCCATCTTCTGGCTGACCTGGGCGGCGTGCTCGCTCGCGGTCTTGATGGCGTCGATGTCGTTGCCCTCGATGGCCTTCTTGAGGTCAGCGATGGCGTCCTTCACCTCGGCCTTGACGTCCGCGGGGACCTTCTCGTCGTTCTCCGCGAGGAACTTCTCCGTGGAGTAGACGAGGGTGTCGGCCTGGTTGCGGACCTCGGCCTCCTCGCGGCGGCGGCGGTCCTCCTCGGCGTAGGACTCGGCGTCGCGGACCATCTTGTCGATGTCTTCCTTCGACAGCGCGGAGCCACCGGTGATCTGAACCGACTGCTGCTTGCCCGTGCCCAGGTCCTTGGCGGACACGTTCACGATGCCGTTGGCGTCGATGTCGAAGGTGACCTCGATCTGCGGGACGCCGCGCGGCGCCGGGGCGATGCCGGTCAGGTCGAACATGCCGAGCTTCTTGTTGTAAGCCGCGATCTCGCGCTCGCCCTGGTACACCTGGATCTGCACCGACGGCTGGTTGTCGTCCGCCGTGGTGAAGATCTCCGACTTCTTGATCGGGATCGCGGTGTTCCGTTCGATGAGCTTGGTGAAGATCCCGCCCTTGGTCTCGATGCCGAGCGACAGCGGGGTGACGTCGAGCAGCAGGATGTCCTTGACCTCGCCCTTGAGCACGCCAGCCTGGAGGCAGGCGCCAACGGCGACGACCTCGTCCGGGTTGACGCCCTTGTTGGGCTCCTTACCGCCGGTCAGCGACTTGACCAGGTCCACGACGGCGGGCATCCGGGTGGAACCGCCGACGAGCACCACGTGGTCGATGTCGCTCACCTTGACGTCCGCGTCCTTGATGACCTGCTGGAACGGGGACTTGCACCGGTCGAGCAGGTCGGACGTCATCCGCTGGAACTCCGACCTTGACAGTCGCGTGTCCAGGTGCAGGGGGCCGTCCGGCCCGTGCGAGATGTAAGGCAGGTTGATCTGCGACTCGGTTGACTGGGAGAGTTCGATCTTGGCCTTCTCTGCTGCCTCGCGCAGCCGCTGGAGGGCCATCTTGTCCTTGGACAGGTCGATGCCGTAGCCGGCCTTGAAGTCCTGCACCAGCCAGTCGACGATCCGCTGGTCCCAGTCGTCACCGCCGAGGTGGTTGTCGCCGCTGGTCGCCACGACCTCCACGACGCCGTCGCCGACATCGAGCAGCGAGACGTCGAAGGTGCCGCCACCAAGGTCGAAGACGAGGATCTTGGCGACCTCTTCCTTCTCCAGGTGGTAGGCGAGGGCGGCCGAGGTCGGCTCGTTGATGATTCGCAGGACGTTGAGGCCAGCAATCGTGCCGGCTTCCTTGGTGGCCTGCCGCTGCGCGTCGCTGAAGTACGCGGGGACGGTGATCACCGCGTCGGTGATCTTCTCGCCAAGGTAAGCCTCGGCGTCCCTCTTGAGCTTCTGCAGGATGAAAGCGCTGATCTGCTGCGCAGTGAACTTCTTGCCGTCGATGGTGACGGACCAGTCGGTCCCCATGTGCCGCTTCACCGAACGGATCGTCCGGTCGACGTTGGTGACGGCCTGCCGCTTCGCGACCTCGCCGACGAGCACCTCGGCGTTCTTGGCGAACGCGACGACGGATGGCGTAGTCCGCGAGCCCTCCGCGTTTGCGATGACCGTCGGTTCCCCGCCTTCGAGGACGGCGACCACGGAGTTGGTCGTCCCGAGGTCAATACCTACCGCACGTGCCATGAGCAGTCCTTGTAGTGTGTGAAGTTGAGTCTTTCGGGCTCAAGCCTGCCCGAGGGGACCCAGGGTTGTCAAATAGCTTGAGTCACTCAGACTCAACTTTCGGGATCCCCTGATCATTCCCCCAGCCGGCCCCGCTTTTGCCGGTTTTGGTGCGTGTCGTCGTCGGAGCAGGCTTCCGCCAAGACCCAACCTACGCCGTCTCGGGTCCGCCCCCGGCCTCGGCTGACCCCGGAGTAGCCACATGGCTACGCTTGATCTCCAGGCGAACAAGGAGGTCACGCGTGGTCTTCCGGATGGTTGTCGGCCTGGTGCTGACGGTGGTGGCGTTCGCGGTGGCGGGGCGGCGTTTGTGGTGGCTGCGCCGGCTGGCGATGTCCGGGCAGCCGGCGCCGGAGCGGATCGCGGCGGTCCGC
>Ga0123355_10001502_pt1 | contig 32521 bp, 28 predicted proteins | sample TergutEmb28metaG_3_FD_89872 | JGI IMG/M metagenome (GOLD analysis project Ga0123355, IMG submission 89872) | Embiratermes neotenicus P1 segment gut microbial communities from Petit-Saut dam, French Guiana - Emb289 P1 | ecosystem: Host-associated > Arthropoda: Insects > Digestive system > Gut ...
CGTTGGAGGAAATATGGCAGAAAGGCGAAATGATGGATAAAATATTAAAAGCGTTAAATTTTCCATTGATAGATGAAGAAATGGAGCAGTTGTTTGAGCAGACTATGACAACTGTAATTATTCCAGAATAAAGTTGCCCGAAAGGGCAAACTTTTTTGGCCAAGATACGTACATTCACCATGTATATAGTGAGTCAGTTTAATTTTGCTCGAGGCGTAGCCTCGGGGGCAAAATTAAACTGTACGAACGCCCCGCACCGACCGACGCGTAGCAAAGGGAGGTGTGGCGATTACGTAGCAATCGCGTCGGGCAATCTTGAATTGACCGACAATTATAAAAAAAGGAGATATGAAAATGCAGAACATTATCACAGTAACAAACTTACAAAAGTCATTCAAAAACAATCACGTTCTAAAGGGAGTAGACTTCACGGTGCGCAAGGGTAGCATATTTGCCTTGCTGGGCAGTAACGGGGCAGGCAAAACCACCTGTGTGAAAATTCTTTCTACTTTAACAAAAGCTGATGGTGGCAGCGCAACAATTTGCGGGCATGATGTGTTCAAGCAAGCGGACGATGTGCGCAGTGTAATAAGCCTAACCGGCCAATACGCCGCAGTGGATGAAACCCTTACAGGGCGGGAGAACCTTCGCCTAATAGGCGCGCTAAAACGCCTGAAAGACTCTAACGCCCAGGCCGACAAGTTCCTGGCAAAAGTAAACCTGGACGACGCAGGCGACAAATATGTTCGCACATACTCTGGTGGTATGCGCCGCCGTCTGGACATTGCTATGAGCCTAATGGGCAACCCAGAAGTAATCTTCCTAGACGAACCAACAACCGGGCTAGACCCACAAAACCGCATAGCCCTATGGGATATGATTGCGCAGTTGGCCGACAACGGCACAACCATTCTTCTTACCACACAGTATTTGGAGGAAGCGGAATATCTGGCCGACCACATAGCCATTTTGCACGAGGGTAAAATTACGGCGGAAGGTTCGCCAGAAGAGTTGAAAAAAATTCTTCCAATAGGCGAAATTTCGCTTGAATTTGCCACGCCTGATGTAACGAAAAAAGCACAGGAGTTGCTAAAAGACTACAAGCTAAAAGTCGGTAGAAAGACCATAGAAGTTGCTACAGACGGCAGCACACAACAACTTGCGGATATCTTAAATCTTGTAAACAACAATGGCATAAATGTGACTCGTTTTACACAAAGCCAGCCATCGCTAGAAGATGTATTCCTAACACTGATTGGAGAGAGAAAAAATGACTAATACAATGCATGATTCCTGGATAATGTTCAAGCGAGTGCTTGTAAAAAACACACGCAGCCCAGAGTCGGTAATAATGGCTCTTATTGTTCCCATCGTAATGATGGTACTGTTTGGCATGGTTTTTGGCAGTGTTGCTGAAATTGAAGGTTTTAACTATATTAACTTTATCGTTCCTGGTATAATTTTGCAGTGTGTATGTAATATGTCTGGTGCTACTGCTATGGCTGTACACACAGATATGTCTACTGGTATTATTGACCGCTTTAGGTCTATGCGAATTGCAAAAAGCGCGTTTTTGGCTGGGCATGTATATGTATCGGTTTTGCGCAGCATTATAATTACTGCGGTAATTATTGGCTTTGCATTTGCTATTGGCTTTAGGCCAGAAGCAGGCCTTTTAGGCTGGCTTGCCGTTGCTGGAATTTTGGTGCTGTTTATAATAGCAATGACATGGATGGTTGTAATTAACGGGCTTATCGCAAAAAGCAGCGAAGATATTAGCGGCTTCAACTTTTTGCTACTAATCTTTACGTTTATAAGCAGTGCTTTTGCACCAGTTGATACATTGCCCCGCGCACTGGCAATATTTGCGAGACATCAGCCAATTACTCAAGTAATTGATGCATTGCGTGCCCTGTTGCTTGGTTTGCCTGTAGGCAACACCGTGTGGCTGGCGTTGGCTTGGAGTGCTGGCATTGCGCTTGTGTCGTTTTTGCTGGCGGTCAAAATTTATAAAAGCAAACTTACGCAGTAGGATAACAAAAGAATAAATTTTCAAAAAAAGTCCATTCTAATTGTATGTTAAATTAGAAAGGACTTTTTTATATGCGAAAAACTAAATTTATACCAATACCATTCTCAAGCCATGGTATGCGCTTTTGTATTGCGCACAGGCGCAGCAAAGTACCCATGTCTGGGTTTTTGATTGGGCTTAGTATATTACTGGCCATCCTGGCATTTACTGTTGTAGGAACAAGCGCAAACACCATTTCTGTAGACTCTAAAGCCAGTGTGCTAATGGAAGTAGAAACAGGCAAAATCCTGCACGAAGACAACGCCCACGAAAAACTAGCCCCAGCTTCCGTTACAAAAGTAATGACAATGTTGCTTATATATGAAGCAATTGCCCAGGAAAAAATAAAATGGGACGACATTGTTACCACCAGTGCCCACGCGGCTAGCATGGGCGGCAGCCAAATTTTCTTGGAAATGGGCGAACAGCAAACCGTGCGCGACTTGGTAAAATCCATTGTAATAGCCAGCGCGAACGACGCTTCTGTTGCTATGGCAGAGTTTGTAGCGGGTAGCGAAGACGCTTTTGTAACGGCCATGAATAAAAAAGCCGCAGAGCTTGGCATGGTAAACACTAACTTTGTAAATTCCTGCGGTTTGGACGCACCTGGCCACCTTACAACCGCTTACGACATAGCACTTATGACACGCGAACTAATGCTAAAATACCCGGATGTTTTCCAATACACAAAAACTCGCCTGGATAAAATCACCCACAAAACTGCTCGTGGCGAAGAAGAATTTGGGTTAACTAACACAAACAAGCTAATTCGCAACTACTCTGGTGCTACGGGGCTTAAAACAGGCTCGACATCCGAGGCATTGTACTGCATTTCTGCCACGGCAGAAAGGGAAGGTATGCAGCTTATTTCTGTTATCCTTGGCGCACCCGACCCGACCATTCGCTTCGACAGCGCAATGAAACTTATGGATTACGGCTACGCTAACTACGCCCTAATCGCAAAAGAAGAAGCGGGCACGACCATGGGTGAAATTTTTATTTCTAAAGGTGATGTAGAAAGCGTGCCTGTAGTTATAAAAGAACAAACAAATATGCTAGCCCCCAAAGGTAAGCATGTAGAGCTTGACGGCGAAGTTATAATTAACGAAACCCTAACCGCCCCAGTAGAAGCCGGAACAATTGCAGGCGAAGTTATCTATACCTGGGAAGGCGAAGAAGTAGGCCGTAGCCCGCTTATTGTGGCGGAAGAAATACCACGGGCAAGTGCAAGTCAAATGATGGACAGGATTTTTAAAAGATGGTTTTTTGTTCTTCAAACTAACGAACCCTCATAATTTTGGGCGCGTATTACTGTTATAATGGCTTTGCAAGGCATTGTGCAATTTTACAATGCCTTTTTTATTGACTAACCCAGCCCAGCTATAGTATAATATCTCTTGTGCGACATAATATCGCACGCTATATCAAGGAGGCATTACAGTGCATAGTCTAATCAGAGAAATTGAGCAAGCTCAGCTTAAAGAAAACACGCCAGAGTTTGGCATTGGCGACACAGTTCGCGTTCATGCAAAAATTGTAGAGGGCGCAAAAGAAAGAATCCAGGTGTTTGAAGGCGTAGTTATCAAGCGCCAAGGCGGCAGTGCCCGTGAAACTTTTACAGTGCGTCGTCTTTCAAGCGGCACTGGTGTTGAAAAAACATGGCCGTTGCATTCCCCTAGAGTAGATAGGGTGGAAGTAGTGCGCCGCGGTATCGTTCGCCGTGCAAAACTGTTCTACTTGCGCGACCGTATTGGCAAATCTGCCAAAATTAAAGAAGCCATTTATTCCAAGAAAAAATAGTGTTTACATCGCGTATACAAAATCCCATTCTGCGCAATATAGTGGAATGGGTCGTAGTTATAGGGCTGGCAGTTTTGCTTGCCCTATTAGTGCGCACTTTTTTGTTCAGGATTACGCGGGTTACGGGCTATTCGATGGAGCCCAGCCTTAGCCATGGCGATGTGTTGATACTTAATAGGTTATCGTATATATTTTCATCACCCCAGGTGGGTGATATTGTGGCCTTCCCATACCCAGCCGACCCGTCGGATTTTTTTATTAAACGGGTGATTGCTACGGCGGGTGACACGGTAGATCTTAGGGATGAGCAATTCTGGCTTAATGGCTACCCGCTGGATGACCCATTTTCCATTATGCCCGTGCTTTCGCTTGGCAGTATGAGCTTTCCTCTTACAGTGGAGGAAGGACATATATTTGTCCTTGGCGATAATCGCAATATGAGCCGCGACAGCCGTTGTGTCACTGTGGGCACGTTACCCGAGGGCGATATGCTGGGCAGGGTTTTAGTACGTTTTTGGCCCTTATCTTCTTTTGGAAGGGTTGAGTAGCTATGGCAACCATTCAGTGGTATCCTGGGCATATGACCAAAACCAAGCGTATGTTAGCCTCTCAAATGGGGTTAATAGACGTTGTAGTAGAAATTTTGGACGCTCGCATACCGCTAGCTAGCCGTAACCCGGACATAGACAGTCTTGCCAAGGGCAAAAAGCGCATACTGGTACTTAATAAAGCAGACCTTTCAAACCCGTCAGTTACAGCAAAGTGGGAAGCCCACTTTCGTGACATGGGTTTTTTTACGTTGCCCCTTAGCGCAAAAGAAAATGACAAGAAAAAAAGCGGCGTCGCACAATTCTACGAGCTGCTTAAAATAATAATGAAAGAGCGCGTCGCCGCACAGGCAAAGCGCGGGCGCATAAATGTTTCCACTCGCGCCATGATTGTGGGCATACCTAATGTAGGCAAATCCACGTTTATTAACCTGCTAAGTGGCCGCGCAAGCACCGCCACGGCAGACAGGCCCGGCGTAACCCGTGGCAGGCAATGGATAAAAATTGACAACATAGATATGTTAGATACCCCTGGGGTGCTATGGCCAAAGTTTGAAGATCCAGAGGTTGGCCTAAAACTGGCCATAACCGGTGCAGTGCGCGACAATGTGGTGGATTTGGTTGCCCTTGCAGAGTCGTTTATACAAATGCTAACCGCGATAGACAAAAAAGCGTTGGAGCAGAGATACAAAATTACCATAAATCAATGCAAAACACCAGAGGACAAACGGCAAATTTTAACCGATATAGGAGAAGCACGTGGCTTTAAAGTCAAAGGCGGCGTGATTGACATAGAACGCGCAGCGATTATTTTGCTAGACGAGTTTAGAGCAGGTAGGTTGGGAAAAATATCACTGGAAGCACCAAATAATCAATAAGCGGTATAGGGGCAGCGCCCCTACTTAGACGGAGGAAAATATGTCAGAAGCATACAGGCAATCAGGTGTAAACATAGAAGCGGGGTACGAAGCAGTAGCCCGTATGAAGTCCCACGTGGCGCGCACTGCCCGTACCGGACTAATGGGCGGCATCGGTGGTTTTGGCGGCCTGTTTGACCTTAGTGCGCTTAATGTAAAAAAGCCGGTGTTAGTGTCTGGTACAGACAGCGTGGGGTCGAAGCTGAAAATTGCGTTTGAGTTAAACAAGCACGATACAATGGGCCAAGACGTGGTGGCTATGTGCGTTAACGATATAATTTGCCAAGGGGCAGAGCCGCTGTTTTTCTTGGACTATATTGGAATAAATGCCGTCGTGCCAGAAATGGTTGAAGAAATTGTAAAAGGTGTTAGCGACGGTTGCGTAATGAGTGGCTGCGCCCTAGTTGGCGGCGAAACGGCCGAACTACCAGACCTGTACAAAAAAGGTGAGTACGACCTGGTAGGTTTTGCACTGGGGGTGGTGGAGAAATCCGAGGTTATCACAGGTGAGAACATAAAAGAAGGCGACACAATTGTTGGAATAGCATCTAGTGGTGTACACAGCAACGGTTTTTCGCTGGTACGCAAAATTGTGCGCGACTTCCACCAGGAACTGGGCGGCCAAAGAATTGGCGAAACGTTACTTACCCCAACAAAAATATATGCCAAGCCCGTCATGCATGCTTTGCAGCAAGTGAAAATAAAAGGCATGGCGCATATTACAGGTGGCGGTTTTATCGAAAATATTCCGCGTATATTCCCCAAAGACCAAGGTCTTTCTGCCATGATAAATAAAGGCACATGGGAAGTACATGATATATTCCAATACCTACAAAAGCACGGCGGAATAAATGAAATGGAAATGTACAATGTGTTTAACATGGGCATTGGCATGGCACTGGTGGTTGACCCAAGCGAAGTGAAAACGCTGGTTGGCGCACTGGAAAGCCAAGGCGAAAAAGCCTATATAATAGGAAGCGTAACAAAACACGATCAGGAGATTGTAATTGAATAATTGGAGTGATGTATCATGACAAAAAAACGAGCACTGCTATCTGTAAGCGACAAAACTGGCATAATCGATCTAGCCCGCGCCCTCCATACCGCTGGGTACGAGCTAATCTCCACAGGCGGTACGGCAACATTGCTGGCCGAAAACAACCTGCCCATAACTTCAATAGAAGCTGTGACCAGTTTTCCAGAATGTATGGACGGTCGCTTAAAAACCTTGCACCCCGCAATATTCGGCGGCTTGCTTTGCGTGTGGGACAACCCTTCCCACAAAAGCGCGATGGACGAGCAGGGCATTGGCTCGATTGATATAGTGGTTTGCAATCTATATCCTTTCCGCAAAACTGTGGAAAGCCCTGGCGTAACATTGGAAACTGCAATTGAAAACATAGACGTTGGCGGACCATCCATGATACGCGCCGCCGCAAAAAACCACAAATTTGTAACGGTCATAACTTCCACCAACCAATATGAAGAATTAACCACCCGCGTAGACGAAAATACCGTGGACGCAGACTATCGCTTCCGCATGGCCGCGGCGGCCTTTCAATACACCGCCGCATACGATGCCTACATCGCCGACTATCTCCACCAAATTGCTGCGCCAAATACCATGCCCGAGACTTTAACAATCACATTCGATAAGCATCCAACCCCAATGCGCTATGGTGAAAATCCCCATCAAGAGGCGGCATATTACACCTGGCCTTCCCAAAAATATAACGGCATAGAGGCTGCGGAGCTTTTGCATGGCAAGCCTCTTTCCTTCAATAACATAGCCGATGCCCACGCCGCATTAGCTCTTGCGCGGGAATTTGAAACCGATACCGTGTGCGTGGCGGTAAAGCACGGTACACCATGCGGTGTTGCTGTTGCTGCAACCGTGGCTGAAGCATATACCGCCGCCCACGACTGCGACCCCGAGTCCATCTTCGGCGGAATTGTGTGCTTTAACAAAGAGATAGACGAAGAAACTGCAAAAAAAATGCACGAAATTTTCTTGGAAGTTATAATCGCGCCATCGTTCAGTGATAGTGCTCTAAACCAACTTACAAAAAAGAAAAATATCCGCCTATTGGCACTTGAAAATATCACGAAAAAACCTGAAACTGCCCTCGAATGCAAAAGCGTAGGCGGCGGCCTGTTAGTACAGGAATCCGACTCCAGTGATATTTCCGCCGAAACCCATACTGTAGTTACAGAAAAATCACCGGAAAAACTAGCCGACCTAATTTTTGCCATGAAAGTGGTGAAGCATGTAAAATCCAACGCAATTGTTGTAGCCAAAAATGGCCGCACCCTTGGCTTGGGCGGTGGGGAAGTACGCCGAAGCTGGGCGGCGGAACAGGCATTAACCCGTGCTGGCGAAGAAGCAAATGGCGCGGTGTTGGCGTCCGACGCGCTATTCCCATTTGCGGACGTGGTGGAGCTATGCGCCAAACACGGCGTAGTGGAAATTATCCAACCTGGCGGTTCGATAAATGATAAACTGTCTATAGAAGCCGCAAATAAGCATGGCATGGCCATGATATTCACAGGCGTACGACATTTTAAGCATTAAAATAGACTTCTCCAGAGAAGTCTAATGCAACCAATGTAATTTTTTGCTGTCTATATATGTATAGGTGGTATGAATTAAGGGGGTGGAAGCGTGGACGATAACGAAATTATTGACCTGCTTTTTCAGCGTCAGGAACACGCCCTGGACGAAACCAAACGCAAATATGGCCAGCGTTTATTCCGCACAGCAATGAACATCCTCCATTCCCATGAAGATGCGGAAGAAACCGTTAGCGACACCTTGCTAAAAGCCTGGCAAACAATACCCCCAACCAGGCCTACAATGCTTGGCGCGTTTTTGGCAAAAATTTCGCGCAATCTGGCAATTAACAAATGGAAGGCGAAGTCAGCAGCACGACGCGGTGGTGGCGAAGCGCCACTTATGCTTAGCGAATTGGAGGGCTGCATACCATCCAATGCACAAGCACCGGAAAAGGTCTACGAAGAAGAACAAGTTGCCGCCGCAATAAATGCCTGCCTGGGTACAATGGATCAAACTGCGCGGATGGCATTTGTGCTACGCTATTTCCACGGCGAAAGCATTCTAAGCATTTGCACTCGCTTTAATATAAGCGAAAGCAATGCGAAATCCCTGCTTTTTCGCGCTCGCAAAAAGCTAAAATCCCATTTAGAAAAAGAAGGTGTTTTGACATGAAGCTATCAGCCGAAATGTTGTTTGACTGCATTGGTAAAATTGACGACTTTTTTCTTGCAGAAGCTGGAATGGCCGACGCAATTGCATTCAAAAAATCCCAGCGCAAGCGAATGGTAAAATATGGTGTAACGGGATTTGCCGTGTCTATAGGACTTGCAGTAGCGTCAGTAGCATATTGGAAATATGGAAAAAACAAAAAAACTGCATAATGATGCAGTTTTTTTTGTTCCTTATGAATTAGATTACATACAAGTGAAATATATATGACAATTATTAACTTTTGCCAATAGAAAATACATTTTTGGCAATACTAATGTCATGCAATTCTAATGAAAAATGGCTTTACCGCTAGGTTTTTGTCTGGTATTATTGTAAGCCCAGTATGGATTGGAAGGATGGCAACATGAACCAATACAGAGATGCATTTACTTTTATGGAAGATCGCTTCGATTTAGATGAGTTTAAACAAACAACGAATGCCATGATACGGCACAAGGCAAGTATCAGAAACAGTTATCGTATTATTGCAGCAGGCAGGACAATTATAGCCATTGGTGCCCTTGCTGTTGCCGTTTTGTTTTATTGGCTAATTGCTACAACCTTTGTAGTGCACTAAGCCTCCACCAGGATTGGGAAAATCATTGGGTTACGCTTGGTTTTTTGCCAGATATAATCCTTCAAATCATCGCGCATCTTGTTTCTTATATACTGCTTATCGGCAGTATTTTTTTGTTCCATTTCGTACAATGTGTCGGCCACAACAGACCTTGCGCCTGCCATCAAGTCGTCAGACTCGCGCACAAATACAAACCCACGAGATATAAGATCCGGCCCGGAAATTATTTGCAATACACCATCATACATACTAACGCCCACGGCTACAATAATCATGCCGTCTTCGGAAAGGTGTTTGCGGTCACGCAACACGATGTTTCCTACATCGCCCACGCCAAGGCCATCTACAAGTAGTTGGCCGCTTGGCACTGTGCCGTTTATTTTTGCGTCGGTAGTGCCAATTTCCAGCACTTCGCCAATATCCATGATAAATATTTTTTCTTTACTCATGCCCATGCTAACGGCCAGCTCTTTATGGTGTGCCAGGTGTCTAAACTCGCCATGGACAGGCACTAGATATTCTGGCTTTATTAGCGCGTGCATTAGTTTTAGTTCTTCCTGTCGCGCATGGCCAGACACGTGAACTTCGGTCATACCCTCATATATAACCTCTGCACCCAGTTTCATAAGGTCGTTTACCACGCGGGAAACAAGTCGCTCGTTGCCTGGTATTGGCGACGCGGAAATGATAATCTTGTCGCTTGGCGTGATAATAATTTGCCTGTGGTCGCTGGCTGCCATACGTGAAAGCGCGGCCATAGGCTCGCCTTGGCTGCCAGTTGTTACAATTACAAGCTGGTTGGGCGTATAGTTTCTAATTTCCGAAACTTCGATAATTAGCCCTGGTGCACTGGTCAAATACCCTAGTTCCACCGCGGTTTTAACGGCGTTTACCATACTGCGGCCAAGGAAAAGCACCTTGCGCCTGTATTGCGCTGCCGAGTTTAACACCTGCTGAATACGGTCGATGTGGGACGAAAAACAGGCCACAATAAGCCGCTGTGTAGGCGACTGTTCAAAAACCCGCTCAAACATTGCGCCAACGGAACGTTCGCTCATGGTATAGCCTTTGGCAAGCACATTTGTGCTTTCGCACATAAACAGCTTTACACCTTTGCGGCCAAGTTCGCCAAAGCGTTGCAGGTCTATATGCTCGCCCTGTATGGGGGTGAAATCTACCTTAAAGTCGCCGCTGTGGATAACCATGCCCACTGGCGTGGTTATTGCAAAGGCTGCCGCGTCTGCAATGGAGTGGTTTACACGAATAAATTCTACCTTAAAGCAACCTGCTGACACTGTGCCACCAAGGGGCACAACAACAGTTTCTGTCGAGTTAAAAAGCCCATGCTCTTTTAGCTTATTGCTTACAAGGCCAAGGGTTAATTTTGTGCCAAACAGTTTAGTTTTAATTTCTCGCAAGAAGTATGGCACAGAACCCACATGGTCTTCGTGGGCGTGGGTGAGAAAAATGCCTCGAATTTTTTCTTTGTTCTGCTCCAGATATGTGAAATCTGGGATTACCAGGTCTATGCCCAGCATTTCGTCCTGGGGGAATGCCACGCCACAGTCGATAATAATAATATCGTCACCGTATTCTAATACGGTCATGTTTTTTCCTACCTCGCCGTGGCCGCCGAGTGAAAAAACCTTTAGTTTACCTTTTTTTGCTGGCAAGTTGAGCCTTCCTTCTACGCGTCTAAGTCGATGTCTTCGATTTGAATGCCGTGCTCCTCAAAATCTGCTTTGAACATTTCAAATACACGGTCAAAATCGTCATGCTCGTCGTCTACAATTTCAAAAATCATGTCGTCGTCTTCTTCAATACATTTTAGTAGAAGAACTTCGTCGTCCTCTTCGTCCACTGCCAGGGCGTAGGTTGCGCCTGCTTCTTCTCGGCTTACCAGCACTGTTAGTGCAATTTCGTTGCCTTCATCATCGTGAAGGGTCAGTGTGTTTTCTTCGTTTTCCATTTTTACAGTCTCCTTTTTTCGGTTTTTATCCAAAAACCCTTGTAAAATATATACTGCCGCCATTTCGTCTACCTTGTCCTTATAGTTTTTGGGCTTGGTTTGAAACACTCTGGACACGGCCTGAGTGCTTAAACGTTCGTCCCATAGTTCTACGGGAATTGATTTGAAATAGCGGCTAAGTTTATCTTTGAATGCTAGAGTTAATTGTGTGCGCTCGGACTCTTGTCCGCTTAGGTGCAGAGGGTTGCCAAGCACGATATGTGTTACATTGTATTGGCGGATGATGGCTTTCAGTTCCTTTAGCGCGGGTTTGAAAGCATCTGCGCTGGTGCGCTTTATGGTGGTAACGCCTACAGCCACGCCACCTTGGCTTACGCTAACGCCAATGGTTTTTTCGCCAAAGTCTAACCCAATATATCTATTGCCAATCAATTACAGTACATCCCGCAAAAATTCACGCACCATGGCTTCTAACAGTTCATCGCGCTCTAACTTGCCAATTAGTGCCCTGGCGTTTGCGTGGCTGGTGATGTATGTAGGGTCGCCAGACAGAACGTAGCCTACTATTTGGGTGAAGGGGTTGTAGCCTTTTTCTTGTAGGGCAACGTATACGTCTTCTAAGATCGCCTTTACCTCGTCGCGGGTGTCGCGTTTGTAGGCATCGAATTTTTGGGTTTGTGAGTTTCTCATGGGAAACCTCCTATTGATTTTGGGATGTCTATTAGTATAACTTGCAGAAAAGTCCATCCGTGCTATGTTTTACTATTTCCACCTGCAAAATTTGATTTTGCAGGTTTTTTTTACATAGGATTTCTAACGGAACAACAGGGCAGTAGTTGGTTGTGTGGCCTTTGCTATCGCTTTCAAATAGCGCGGGCATGGTTTTGCCCACTTGACGCCTAAAAAAATCTAGTTTTTGTGCCATGGCAAGTTCGCGCACTTGGCGGCTGCGGTCGCTTTTTACTGCGTCTGGCACTTGCGCTGGCATAGTGGCCGCTGGTGTGCCGATACGCTTTGAATATTCGAAGACATGTATATCCGCAAAATTTATTTGATGTAAAAATTTCATGGTTTGTGCAAACTCTTCATCGCTTTCACCTGGAAAGCCTACGATTATGTCCGTTGTAATGGCCGCGTTTGGGAAGATTTTGCGCAGACGAGCGGCGGCGGTCGCATACTCTGTGGTTGTGTAGCGGCGGTTCATGCGCTGTAATGTTGTATCGCACCCGCTTTGCAGTGAAAGGTGAAAATGGTCACACAACACCTTGGATACGGTGCAAGCGGCCAAAAATTCGTCAGTTACGGCGCATGGCTCTAGGCTGCTGATGCGTAGCCTGGAAAGACCGTCTATTTTTGAAAGATTTGTTATAAGCTGGGGTAGGTTGGTTTCCTTCGTATCTTCGCCATAGGCAGCAATTTGTATACCGGTTATTACTACCTCTTTTACGCCTTTAGATGTTGATGTGTGCAACGCAACTTCTTCTAATACATCCTGCATTTTTCGGCTGGTAGGTGCGCCGCGTACATGGGGGATTATGCAATATGCGCAAAATCTGTCGCAGCCGTCTTGTATCTTTACAAACGCCCGTGTGCGCGATGTAGTAAAATTGGGCGCAGTTTTTTCTGCATTAAAAAGATTTTGCACTTCATCTATAAAAGCACGGGGTGCACGTGCGTCAAAAACAAAGTCTACCCCAAGTTCTTCAACTGCTTGTGGGCTAGATTTTGCCATGCAACCACACACTGCAATTTTTGCGGTAGGGTTTTGTTTTTTTGCACGCCGAATAATCTGCCGCGATTTTTTATCGCTGGCGTGGGTAACTGTGCAGGTATTGATAATATACATATCTGCCGTGCTAGAAAATTCTACTACAGTGCAACCTGCATCCGACAGCCCGCGCAAAAGCGCATCGGTGTCGCATTGGTTTACCTTGCAGCCTAAGGTATGGGCTGCTACCAGAAACCTACTCATCTTCCAATAATTGCTGGAGATGCTCTAATACTACATCTTCGTCCGGCATTATTTTGTCAGATGTTGCGAAAAGCAGAACTTTGCCTGTTTGGCAGTCGAGTTTTTGTAGATATTCCTCTGCTTTGGTGCGATATTTCTCATGGGGAATGCTGGCGGTAAGCAGTAAATTTACGCGTGTGTTGGTTAGGTTGGCATTTTCGAGAAAATACCTTGCGGGTGTAGAAACATTGCCGCCCCAAATTGGGCTGCATACGAAAACTTCCTTTGGCAATGGTTCTTGGGGCATATTTGTTACAGGGGTAGTTTTTCGCCTAAAGGTAAGTATCAAGGCCGCAAAAATAAAACCGAAGGTCGATTTACCATCCAGCACACATTCTAGCTTTTGTAGCGGCATATCCACTAGCCGCCCTAAAATCTCTGCATAAACTGCAGTCCGTTTTGTGAAAGAATAAAAATATATCATAGTACAACTATACCACCATATCCATAGAAAGGGAAGGGGTAATTTTTATTGTTCGAGCAGCCATAAAGTAATTGCGTTGTTCATACGCTGTGCGGCGGTTTCTGCCGTAATAAGACCCCGCTGGAACTGGTCGAAATGGTCGGAAATTAGACCAAAGGGAAGACCAGGCATGAACATTGCCATTGGTTGCTCGTTATAGGCGGCAATGCGGTCAATTGCCGCTTCAAATTGGCGCAAACGCTCGGCATCATCGTCAAAACCGATAAAGTTTTGAAAATTCATATAATGACGATTCCACATATCTTCAAATGTTAGCATAGCATGATCGCGGAATAGTGCCCGCTCTATTGGAGTTGCAAGAGAGTTTTGCCCCCATGTGTTGCGCGAGCCAAACACAGGTTCGAGGGCGGCCATGCCTACTGGGTTTGCATATGCATGAATTAAATGGCGGGCAAATTCCCAGGCCAGTTCTCCATCGGCTAAGGTTGTAACCATAAGGCCAGACCATACTTGGCCATGGTCGCCCGGTGGGTTTAGGGTTAGGCGACCACTACTATCTGTAAGTGGGATATGGTGGTGGAAAATTGGCGTTTCTGGGGTGAAAAATGCGTCGAAATTGGCGACACCGCTGGAGATAGCGAAAAATACATACTCCTCTGCGCGTTCCCGTAAAAATGCGGGTGTTGCAACATCAATACCCCATGTCATGTCCAATTCCCAATCTTCATATACAATGGCCATTAGTTCCAGTGTTTGTACAAAACTGGGGTCGGTTAAGTTGGCGGTACGGTTGTTAAAGTCTACAAAACTGCCCATTGCGGACTGTAGTACACTGTGCGACTGAGTTATTATGCCACCTGTATGAAAAATTAAGTCGCCAAATTCGTCGCCGTGGGCGTCCATTAAATCCAGATAAAATGCCATCATTTCTGTAAGGTTGATATGGGATTTTTGGGTAAATCGGTCGATAAACTCCTGTGGTAAGTTAGCGTTTATAGAAATATAATCGAACCCAAAACTTACCGGGAGCAGGTACAGGCTGTTGTTTACTTCAAATGCTTGTAGTGGTTGAGTGAAAAATTCATCGCGGCTGGTGTTTGGGCAAATGTCCATTAGGGTGTAAAAATCTTGCAGAAAACCTGAGTTTGCCAAAACGTGCAAATCGTGGTGGGCAAACAGGAACATATCTGGCCCTTGGCCAGCCATAAGCTCTGTAGATAGGCGGACTAAGCGGCCTCCAAAATCTTCGAAATCTATCCAAGAATGGTCTTCAATTTCGATATTGAAGATATATGGGCGGTCTTCATCGCGCCATTGCTGGTTTAGGGCAAGTGCCGCTTGCTCTATTACACCTGTGTGGCGGTTGTCGTTACGGATTGTTAGTGTGCGGATTGGCAAATCTGGCAGGATAAATTCTTCCTCTGGCACAAACTCTGCTATTTCTGCCGCTTCTTCATCAAACCAAGCCATGAATGCCGCGTCCAACTCTGCTAAAGCCTCTGCCGCGGGCTGGTCGCCTTCGAAAAACGGCATTAAAACAGAAAGAGCAGGCCAGCCTGGATAAATCACATTCCCATGCATGGTAATGGACGGCCAGCTTGCCAATTCTTCTAATTGAGCTGTGGCGGTTTGAATGGCAAAACTTTCGCTCTCCACCGTTGGGGGCAGGGACATTTGCGTTAATGTATGGTGGAAACCGCTGTCAATTGCTTGTAAAAAATACCGCCGTAAAATGGGAATATCCACGCCAAAACGGAAGTCCTGGTGCACCTGATCATATACAAACTGGGCGAAAAAGCCCATAACCAGATTAGGGTCGGCAGTTTGGCTAACGACAAATTCTGTACCCCAACTGCGGTTTACAAGCCGCCCGCTTTCGTCTGCAAGGGGGCGGTATAGGAAAAATGGATTGCGAAATTCGAGCAATCCCAGAAATGCTCCGGTACTGCCACTAGACCGAGAGAAAATGTAGCGTTCCTGCTTGGTGGCTAGGTCGTCTTCAAGGGTCCACATATTAAGAAAAGAAGTTTCGAACCTATTATTGCCGTAAAACGCATCTCGGATTGAGTACAAAAAGCTCGCATCCATGGCTGAGAAATTTACGCTCTGCTGTGCGAAATCTACGTACATATTTATCTCTGGTGTAAAGGCTTGGGTGTTATTAAAGCCGTGCACTAAAGCAAATTCTGCCCATTGAGGGTGTTGGGCAACAAGGTCGCGCTGCAAGGCGAACATATCCGATGGGGAAACACGATCCAGTGCTAGAAAGCGGTTTGAAAACTCCTGGGGAACATCGATGTTAATGCCGATATATTCGATAGAAAACTGGGTTGGGAGGGTATAAAGCTGCCCGCCTGTTTCCAGCCCTTCAAGGACATTGGTAAAAAATTCTTCACGGTTGGTTACGCTTGAGCGGTCAATAATATCATAAATATTGGCAATAAAGCCATGTTCTATGAATGGGTATAGCAAAAAACCATCGCGGATAAAAATATCCGGGCCGTGCCCTGCCGCAAACATACTAAGTAAAATTTGATTGTATTCTAACCAATCGTCCTGCATATATGATGTGAAATTTGCTTGAATATTTGCGTTTGAGGCGGCTTCTTCCAAGCGGGATAGGCCGCCGAAGGGAGTGAAAATGGAGAGGCTACCGCCATCGAAGTCGCGGATGACTTCTGCGGGTGGTGTAACTTCGCCGCCGTTTACATTCGGTTCGTTCTGCCGCCCGCGTCCGCAGGCAGATAGAGCTAATAGGAGTACTGCCAACATAGGGATGATTAGTTTTTTCATGTGTGTACCTCGTTTCGGAAAGGATTTGTTTGTTCACTGTATTATATGTTATAGGACGGGTGTTGTCAAATGCGGCAGACGCTCTACGGGCGTAGTGCGCAAAACACTGTATTTATGCGGGTTGTCTTGTAAAAGTGTGGCAAACAAAAAACCAACTGGTAACCAAATCCAACCAGTTGGTTTTTCTGTGCCTGATTACATGCTACGAGTTGAGATAAATGATACCCCTGTACCGCAGATATTTTCCACTATAATTTGCCCCAATGCAACCGGGGCGGTTAGCTCTACGCTGTCAAGCTGTGCCATGGCCTCTTGTATCAGGCGTTTGGGCACGGGGGCGGCGGTTTTTACCGGGCAACGCCTGTGTATTGCGCCGGATATTTTTACGGTGCTGGTTATGGTGCGCATCGGGTTTATTAGTTCGTTTTTACCAAATTCTATGCCGCGGGTACATTGGTGGCCTGTGGTAGCGTAGGTGGTTTCGTCCACTTCCATATGGCAGCCTTTTGGGCATATTGTACAGATTATTTTCATACTTCCACCCCTTTGCAGCTTATCGTAATATCACCAGAATCCTCCAGTAATTTTTTTGGTAAGAGAATACTTTCCATTTCTCCTGGGGCCATGTGGCCGCGTTTAAAATTGGCAATTTGTGCATCGTTTTGTGTAACCACAATTGTACTCTTGCCAAAAATGCGGTTAACGCGGAAGTACACCCGCGTATCTGTCATGCCGCTAATGGACTGGGGCACGGTGTAGCTTACACCTTCGCCATTTGCTAGGGTTATTGCATGGCCATTCTGCCGATTACATAAAACAAACTCCGCGGCGGCTTTTCCTGCTTTTTCTGCTTCTTCCGTTACAAAGTCCACCAGATCATGGACGTGTAAAATATTGCCGCAGGCAAACACCCCAGGTATCGATGTTTCCATATTTTCACCCACAAATGCGCCACCTGTGCGGCTGTCTATGCTAATGCCCGCTGTCCGTGCCAGCTCGTTTTCTGGGATAAGCCCGACGGAAAGTAAGATTGTGTCGCAGTCAATTTCCATTTCTGTGCCTGGGATTGGCTGGCGGTTTTCGTCCACTTTTGCAATTACAACCTGCTCTACCCGCGTTTTGCCCCGTATTTCGCAAATTGTATGGGACAGGTACAGGGGAATGTCATAGTCGTGCAGACATTGGACAATGTTACGGGTTAGCCCGCCGGAATATGGCATAATCTCCACACAGGCAAGGACTTTTGCCCCTTCTAGCGTCATGCGCCGCGCCATAATAAGGCCAATGTCGCCACTGCCCAAAATAACTATGCGTTTCCCAACCAGGTAACCTTCGCTGTTTACATAGCGTTGTGCTGCCCCAGCGGTAAAAATGCCTGCAGGGCGGCTGCCTACTATGCTAATTGCGCCACGGGTGCGCTCGCGACAGCCCATGGCAAGGATTATGCTTTTCGCCTGGAATATTACATAGCCGCAGGTTTTACCAACGGCGTGCACCTCTCGCTGGGGCGTGATTTCGAGAACCATGGTATCTAGCAACACGTCAATGTCGGATGGTAGACGGTCGATAAAACGCTCGGCGTATTCGGGGCCTGTTAGGTCTTCTTTAAAATAATGCAGGCCAAAACCGTTGTGTATGCACTGGTTTAAAATGCCGCCTAGTTCACGGTCTCGTTCTATTATCAGTACTTTTTTTAGCCCCGATGAATACGCGCTGGCTGCTGCGGCAAGGCCTGCTGGGCCGCCTCCTATAACAATTAGGTCATAGCTCATGAAATTTTCCCCCGCTTAGTTTCCTCCACCAAAATATGTGTGCCTGCGCCGTCTTGCAAAATTTCTGTAGGTGGGCAGTTATAATGTTTGGCCAAAATTTCCACCACTCGCGGCCCGCAAAAGCCACTTTGGCACCGTCCCATGCCAGCACCCGTGCGGCGTTTTACCCCGTCCACACTACGGGGCGGGATAGGGGAGTGGAGGGCGGCCAATATTTCGCCCTCTGTAACTGTTTCGCAGCGGCAAATTACGGTGGAGTAGTTTTTGTCCTTGGCAATTAAATCGGCTTTATCTTGTGGGGATAGTTTGTTGAAGCGCACAACATCCCTTTTATCTATAATTTCTTTTTTCTGTGAAAGGGGCAGCTCTAGCATTTCCAACGCCATTTTTGCAATGGCAGGCGCGGCAGAAAGTCCTGGCGAAGAGATGCCCGCCAAGTTTATGAAACCTTTTTGGGGTTGGTTAATAATAAAATCGCCCCCATTTGTTTTTGCACGGATACCCGCAAAATTGCGAATATTAGCCCTGAAATCTATCCCTGGAACAGATTTTTGTGCCAGTTCCCGCACATCTGCCAGCCCGGCAGCAGTAGTGGAAGTGTCGTGGCCGTCAATTTCCACAGCATTTGGGCCAACAATAAGGTTGCCATGGACTGTAGGCGCAACCAGTACGCCCTTGCCCAGCTTTGTAGGGCATTGGAAAATTACGGTGTTAACGCGGTTACCCTCGTTTTTATCCAGCAAAAAATACTCGCCTCGGTCGGGCACTATGGCAAATTTATCGTCGGTTATCATATTATTTATATTATCCGCAAAAAGCCCGGCGGCGTTTATTATATAGCGGGATTGTATACTGCCCTGGCTAGTTTTTAGCATGAAACCCTCGTCGAGTTTCTCGATAGCCATTACTTCGCATTCCCGTTTTAACTCTGCCCCGTTTAACACTGCTGTTTCGGCCATAGCAAGCCCATACTCCCATGGGCTAACTATCATGGTGGTTGGCGCGTACAGCGCGGCCATAACTGAGTCGGAAATGTTTGGCTCTTTGTCTAATACTTCTTCTTTTGTAAGAATAGAAATGTCAGGTACGCCATTTGCCCTGCCATTTTCGTATAACGAGTGTAGGGTAGCAACTTCTTCAGCAGAAAAGGCAAGTACCAGCGCGCCGCACTGTTTGTAGGGTATGTCCAGTGTGTTGAATATTTTCCGAGCCAGGGCATTACCCTGTACATTTAGCTTGGCCATTAACGTGCCTGGGGTAGGGTCGTAGCCAGCGTGTATTATCGCGCTATTTGCCTTGGTTGCGCCCACAGCAACGTCATTTTCTTTTTCCAATATAGCCAGGCGCAAATCGTATTTGCACAGCTCATACGCTGTCGCCGCACCTACAATGCCGCAGCCAATTATTGTAACATCGTACATAAAATCCTCCTCTATCCACGCCCGCATATGGCAGTAAACCCACAAAAATTACAGGGGCTTTTGTGCCCTTTAGTATATGGCTGGGCGGCAATTTCGCCCCCTGTTATGCGTTCTCCCAGCTCTTGCACTTTGTTATGCACATCTGCACCCAGGGCGATAAATTCGTCTATGCTTATGGCGGTTGGCTGTGCTGTTTTTTTGTATCGACCATCTTTGTTTATTGCTATAGGCACCACATCACTGCTGTTGCCCGCTGTCAGGCCTTTGTCCAGGGCGGTAATTGTCGCGCTATCATCTAAGGCAATGCCCGACATTTTGTATTGCTTGAGTAGCATCTGATCCCGCACATCATCTGGCAATATTTCATCGGTGGTAATTAGCGGGTCGTCTATAGGGAAGTAGAAAATTCCGCCAGGTTTTGCACCACGCAACGCTGTTAGCACATTCATATACAACATTAACTGCAACTGCACGCCCTGCCGAACTTCCTCCATGTTAAATTTCGTACTGCCAGATTTATAGTCGATAATTTTCAAAAATTCTTCCCCTGCCAGGTTAAGGGTGTCCACACGGTCTACCACGCCTGTTAGTTTTAGGTTTTTCCCGTTTGCAAGGGGAATGCCAGTGCTTGTGCGTATTTCATGCTCTGCCAATGTGGGTACAAATTCTCCTGCTTTAATATGCTGGCACAATGCCCAAATACTGGCGGTGGAAACGCGCCGCACCTTATTTAAAACATGGCGGTTGCGGGCGGTGTCATGGTACAGGTTGGCCTCTGTTGTTAGTATGCCAATAATCTCGTCTACATATTGCGAAATTTCTGCCCGAGAAAAATCGCTGTCGCCGCCTTCCCAAAACCGCTTAGAAAAATTGGCCAGCACATCGTGAAAAAGTATCCCTACATCGCTGGACAAAATTTCAAAACGCTTGCGCTCCCGCGCTTTTAGCACATATGTGAGAAAAAACTGGAAAGGGCAGCGGGCAAAGGCTTCCAGCCTTGTTGCGGCTGTAATTATCTCCGCGCCGCCGTATAATTCATTTATCATTTCTGGTGAAAGATGGCTGGCTGGTTCTTTTGCGTCCGCCACTTCGCCAAATTCCAATATATCGGTGGCTTTTTGTACTGATAGGTTTGGGAACATTTCCAATAATCGCGCCACAATGGGCGACGGGCGTAATGGCCTGCCGTTTGTTTCGCTATCGGAATATAAAATGTACAATTTTTCCTTAGGTTGGGAAAGGGCGCAGTATAGGCTGTGGTTGTCTTCTGCCACACGGAAGATGCTTTCCGCCGCCAGTTCCACCCCTTCATTACGCAGGTTTTTCCGCTCCTGATCGGTAAACAGACCGCTTTGCCCAGGGGCTGCAGGCAAAACATTTTCATTTGCGCCTAGCACAATCATGGCCCTAATTTCTGGATAGCGGGAGCGGCCCATGTCCCCCAGCACAACCTGGTTAGTTGTGGGCGGTACACGCCCTAGGTTTGCCTGGGCAAAACCTGCGTCCAATGTTTTGGCAAAGTTTGAAACGCTAACGGTTTCTGTGCCCAGCATTTCTACCAATTTATCAAAAATTTCACATAGCTTTGGCCAAATTTGCTTGTGTATTTTCGCCAGGTTATGCTCGCCTAAGTTTACGGCATTGTCGTACCAGCGTTGCAGGGTTTCGGGTGCGTTTAGCGAGTACAGCATATCAAAAATGTGGCGGCTTAACTCTTCCACCGTGCCCTTTTTCTTGCTGGCAAAAGGCTCAAGCACTTCCATTAGCTGTAGGCGCGCCGCTTCCGCCACAGGGTTATGGAATGGATACCCCCACCTGTACGATGAAATGCCATGCTGCAAGCAATAATTCTCCAGCACGTCAATATCTGTCAGTGCTATGCCCACCAGCCGTGTTTTTATGAACCTAAACACAGATTCATAGCTAAAATTGCGCACAATTATTTCCAGCCCGCTGCGAATAAGCTCTGTTAGCGGGTGCGCTAAAATATCTGCTTCAGAGTCCACAAACAGTGGTATGTGCAAGCGGTCGAATGTGGCCTGCAGCACTTTTTCGTAATGGGTGCGGTCGCCACACAATATGGCAATGTCCCTAAACTTGTAGCCTTCCTTTTGCACCAAATCCAAAACAATTGAAGCCGCGGTGTTTACCGAGGCGTATCTCTCTGGAGCGGCAATTATAGAAATGCCGTCTGTGTTTGGCTGTTTTGCAACTTCCCTGTTTTGCAGTATATTAAAATTGCTTACAAAATGCGCAAGGGTGGGGCTTGTTACATGGCGGAAATTTTCTTCCAGTATAATTTTTTCATGGCCGTTGTCCTGCAATTGCGCTAATGTAATTTGTGTTGGGGAAAAAGTTGGCTCTTGCAAATCGGTAGTTAGTGTAACGGTAACACGTGCCGCCCGCTTTTTTATGTACTGTAAAACCCTGCGTTCTTGGGGTGTAAAACCTACAAAGCCATCCACCCAAAAAAACGCGCCATCCAATAGTGGGATTTCGCCCTGCTCTTCATTCAAACGCTGGCATAAAATGTCCAGCATATCGTCGGTAAGCAGATATTTGTCTGCTACCATGTTACGGTAGCACTCCGCAATTGTAGCAATGTCAAATAATTTTGCACTAAAAGTGCCACTCGCCCCTTGGGCACGCAAAAATAAATCTGCACTGGTAATGCAGTACTGGTTCATTTCTGTAATTGTGCGCGCCAAAGAATCCACAAACCCATGCTTGTCTGCCGACGACTTATAATATGTAAGTTTGTCCCCCACTTCAAACAAAACCTTGCGCAAGATTAACTGCTTGCCCAGGTCATCTGCCAATTTGCCTGGTTTACCGCCAAAAGCGGAAAAAAGCCTGTACGCCAAGCGGTTAAAGCTAAGCACCTGCACCTTTGTAGATGCAACGCGGTCTAAAAGCAGCAGTTTTTCACCTTGGAGTGAAAACTGCTCTGGTACAAGAAAATACAAAGGCGCGTTTGCACCCATAGAGTCTTGAATCTCTTGCAAGCACAGCGATGTCTTTCCCGTGCCAGGCTTGCCCAAAATGAAACGCATTCAAATCAACCCCGAGTAACCATTCTGCCTTAATGCTTCATACAACACAATTCCTACGCTAACCGACAGGTTAAGCGATCGCTCTTCACCTATCATGGGGATGCTAATTATCCTATCGCTATACCGCTCTAAAATTTCCATCGGTACGCCTGTGGTTTCGCTGCCAAACATTATGAAATCGCCAGGCGAAAATTGTACATTTGAATAAAATTTGCCACTGCCGCTTTCAGCAATATACAAGTTTGCGGTGGGGTTCTTGTCCAAAAAATCCGCAAAATTCATATATTCATGCACAGATATTTTATGCCAATAATCCAAACCCGATCGGCGCAAATTCTTTTCGTCAAGAAAAAAACCAAAAGGGTGAATAAGATGCAACGCCGCCCCGGTCATAAGGCAGGTACGCCCAATTGCACCAGTATTATGGGGTATCTCTGGTTGGTGAATAACTATGTTAAACATACGCGTACAAACTCCGCTATCAACTTGCTGGGTTTTGTTATGCGTGACTTAAACTCTGGCCTAAATTGCACACCAACAAACCAAGGGTGCATATCTGTTGGTAGCTCAATACCCTCTACATGCCTGTCGTCGTGACTTACAGCGGCTTCTATCATACCGTTTTCTGTAAATGCACTACGATACTCATTATTTAGCTTGCACAAATGACGGAAACGCTCATAAATTTGGCTTTCGCCGTAAATACTTTTGAGAATCGACCCTTCGGTTAGTTTGCAATGCTTTGCACCCAGGCGCATTTTTGGCTTTTCGCCTGTGCCGCTTGCGGCAAGCCAGCCCTGACGGTCTATATATTCGAAAATAGGGGTAACACATTCTTTATTTTCTTCTTCTGTATCGGCAGTTTTGATACCAATTACATTGCGGGCAAAATCTAGCATGGCACATTGCATACCCAGCCCAATGCCTAGGAATGGAATTTTCTCTTCCCGTGCATATTTGGCAGCAGCAACAAGGCCGTCTACGCCATTTTTGCCATAGCCATCAGGCATTAAAATACCGCTCAAACCTGCAAGTAAATCCGCTGCGCTGCTATCGTCCAGCTCGCGGGAGTTTATCAATTCCAAATGTACGTTTACGTTATGTGATATACCCGCGTGCTTTATCGCTTCCACCATGCTGTGGTATGCATCTCTAAATTCGGTATACTTGCCCACCAGACCGATGGAAATTTCGCGGGTTATCTGCTTTTCATACTCAACAATTTGTATCCATTCAGCAAGGTCTGGTTCGCGATTTTCCAGCCCCAAACGCTTGCACACAACATCGGCAAAGTTTTCCGCCTCCAACAATAGCGGAACTTCATATAAACTGTTTACGCTCAGGTTCTCTATAACGCAAGAAACGTCTACATTGCAGTACATTGCAAGTTTTTCGCGCATTTCCTGGGTTAAGTTTTTTTCGGTACGGCACACAATGGCGTCAGGTTTTATGCCAAAGGAAAGCAAATCCTTCACCGCGTTTTGCGTGGGTTTTGTCTTCATTTCATCTACAAAGCTAAGGTATGGCACTAGCGTTAAGTGAATGTACATTACATTTTGATAGCCTTTGTCCTGCTGAATTTGCCTGATTGCCTCTACAAAAGGCAGGCCTTCTATATCGCCAACGGTGCCGCCTATTTCGGAAATTATTATTTCCGACCCAGCATCGCGGCTGGCAAGGCAAATTCTCTCTTTTATGGCGTTTGTTATATGTGGGATAACCTGTATTGTAGAGCCTTGGTACGCGCCACTACTTTCCTTGCTTAGCACTTCCCAATATAGCTTTCCGGCAGAAACAGAGTTGTTAACGCCCAAGTTTTCGTCAATAAATCGCTCGTAATGGCCAAGGTCCAGATCCGTCTCTACACCGTCTTCGGTTACATATACCTCGCCGTGTTGGTAGGGGCTAAGCAGTCCTGGAAGCATATTAAGATAGGGGTCAAGTTTTTGGATTGTAACTTTGTAACCACGTGCTTTTAGTAGCCGCCCCAATGCCGCTACTGTAATGCCTTTACCCAGGCCGGAACATACTCCACCCGTTACAAAAATGTACTTTGTGCTTTTCGTATCCATGTGCAACCCATCCTATCTTATTATATAATTTGCTTCTGCAATCCAGCCGTCAATCAAGTCGTCAATAGAGTCTATACGTCGTTGTGCTATAAAATAGTTGATAAATGCCTCTTCTATTTCTGCGTTGGTTGCCTCTTGTCTGTCTGTTACATAAATCAAGAAAAAGAATTCACCAACACTGAAAATATGCGATATTTCCCCAGGTAACAGCCCGTACAGTGCACTACGGTCACGGTCGTATAAGTTGAATATTTCCTCAAATGTGTACATGGATAGCGTCGTTACCCCATCTGCTGGGAGATAAAAAATCGAGTGCTCTCGAACCATTTCTTCAAAATCTACAGTGCCTTCTTGTAGCTGTATGTGAAGATATCTCATTAGGTCAAGGTCGATACTTATGATGTACATTATTTCTAAATGGGCAAGGAAGTCAGCGTTTGCATTGGCAAATGCATTAAGCTCTTGTGGGTAGTTGGCAACGTTTGGTACATAATTGTATATATAATAGTTTAACAACGGCGTAAGGAGTGAACCTATTGAATAGAAATCTATCAGGCGTTCATCGCAGATTAAACCAGACAGGCCTATTAAATCAATTGTGTTTTGTGCGGAGGGTAAGATATTTGCGCGCTCTTCATCGGTAAGGCCAAGGCCGTGGCGGTTGGCACGGTCGATTACTGTCAAAAACTCGATAAGCTGCGCAGCCGCTTCATCTTGGTAGGTGAGTGGGTCCAAGCCCATAATGGACGCGATAAAAATAAGTTCGTTTGCGTAAATTGGCTGACCCTCAAAAACCATGATTTCAACTTGGTCGGCGGGCAATGCATGGCCTGTACCAGGATCCCATTCAGGTATGGGCATATACACCCTATCATCATATGGTTCTGGCGCTGGCATTTCCGGTGCCGGAATTTGCGGACGTTCATGTGACTCTTGCTGTGGTGGCGGGGTATAACCCTCGTAAGGTTCTTCATTGTCATTTCTGTTGCGGTTGCAGGCTGCTAAAAACAAGGCTGCAAAAACCAAAAAAAATAACCCAAAGTAGATTTTTTTGTGGTTATTGTTCATTTTTAAACCCTCCAAATAGTTCGTTTATACATTTTTGTAGATTTTTTGGTAGTGGTGCTTCCCAGCTAATATTTTTTGCTGGAATAGCTAGGCGATGGCAGTGCAGCAATTGTGACTGGCCATACGGAGTTTTTCCGCCGCCGTATTTTTTGTCACCGGCCAGGGGGTGACCGATTGCGGCAAAATGAGCGCGTATCTGGTGGCTGCGCCCCGTAATGGGATTTACCGACACCAAAGTGTAGCGTGCGCAGTCGGAAATTGCGAGTGTTTTGTATGCGGTTGTTACGGCGGTTGGGGTTTCGTGGGTTACAACTTTTGCTACATTTGTTTTTGTTTCTTTTTGATAGAATGCCCGCAGTACACGGCTTTTGCCTGGCTTGCCCAGTTCGCCTTCCACTACAGTAATGTACTGCTTGTCCACACCTTGGGATGCGAAATATTCATTCATATCCTGGATAGAGTGTAGAGTTTTGCCGCATACTACCAGGCCGCTGGTGTTAACGTCCAGTCGGTTACATAGGGCTGGTACAAATGTATCGGATGGGTTGTATGCGCCAGTTTGCTGTAGGTGGAAAAGTACGCGTGCAAGCAGGTGATCATCGGCTTTTTTGGCCATTCCACCGTGGGAAGGCAGGCCTTGTGGTTTGTTTACTACCAGGTAGTTTTCGTCTTCAAACACAATGCCAGTTAATGGGCGCGATTCGGCGATTTCTCTTGCTTTACGGAATTTATCAATTGTTTCATCTGCCAGGAAAAGTGTTAGCACATCGCCTGGGGCAAGCAATTCTGCACCCTTGGCTTTTGCACCATTTAGGGTGATATTTTTCTTGCGCAGCATCTTATATATGAAACTTTCTGGTGCGGCATTTAAGTAATGGAATAGGAACTTGTCCAGCCTGCGCTTCGCGTTTGCGGGGGTGATTTCGACTGTTTGCATTTTTTACCTCACGAATTTTGCTCCTGTTTATGTTGCCAGATAAGGTACGCGTTCATAAACGGGTCTAGTGCGCCATCCATTACCGCTTGTACATTGCCTGTTTCTTCACTTGTGCGGTGGTCTTTTACCAGGCTATATGGGTGGAAAACGTATGATCGAATTTGGCTGCCCCAGGCGTTGTCTTTTATTTCGCCGCGTATGCCCGATAGTTTAGATAGTTGCTCTTCCCGCTGTTTTAGGAATAGCTTGGCTTGCAGCATTTTCATTGCGCGGTCGCGGTTTTGTATTTGGCTACGCTCGTTTTGACATTGAACTACTATGCCTGATGGGATGTGGGTTATGCGAATGGCAGAGTCGGTGGTGTTTACATGCTGGCCACCTGCACCGCCACTGCGGTATGTGTCCACCTTCAAATCTTCTGATTTAATTTCAACTGCAATGGAGTCGTCAAGCTCGGGCATTACGTCGCATGATGCAAATGATGTGTGTCGCCTGCCGCTGGAGTCGAATGGTGAAATGCGAACAAGGCGATGAATACCCTTTTCGCTACGCAAATAGCCAAAGGCGTTATCGCCGTTAATTTGAAATGTCACGGATTTTATGCCAGCTTCGTCGCCATCTAGGTAGTCTAGCACCTCGAAGCTGAAGCCACGTTTTTCTGCCCATTTGCCATACATACGAAACAGTAAACTAACCCAGTCGCAGGATTCTGTGCCACCTGCGCCAGGGTGTAGCGTAACAATTACGTTGTTTGCGTCGTATTCGCCGCTTAGTAGGGTTTCTACTCGCAGGGCTTCGTAGGCTTCAATAAATTTGGCGGCGGTTTCTTTTGCCTCTGGGATTATTGATTCGTCTTGGGCTTCTATTCCCATATCGGCCAGGGTTAGTGCGTCTTCATAGGTATCGGCAATTGTGTTGAAGGACGTGACTTTGTTTTTTAGTATTTTTAGCTGTTTGAGCACAGTTTGTGAGTTTGATTGGTCGCCCCAAAAGTCTGGAGACATGGTTTTTTCTTCTAGTTCGGATATTTGTTTTTTGGCATTGGCCAGGTCAAAGTGAATCTCCCATTTCGGCGAGTTTTGCACGATATGGGTGGAGGGTACGTTTTAGTTCTTCCAGTGCTAACACGATTATCACATCCTAATTATTTATTGCCGCAGCAGCGTTTGTATTTGTTGCCACTGCCGCATGGGCATGGGCTGTTTGGGCCTATTTTTTGTTCGGCACGACGGGTTGGTTGTTTTGCTACAGGGCCGTCGCTAGAGTTGGTTGACAAATCTTCTTTGCGCACGGCTTGGCGCATTTGCATTTGGCCTTCTTCTGCTATTTTGAAGTTGAAGAGTATGCGCACGGTGTCCTGTTGTATGCCGTTGGACATATCCTCGAACATATCGTAGCTTAGGAACTGGTACTCTATCAGCGGGTCGCGCTGGGCAAAGGAGCGTAGGCTTATACTCTGGCGCATTTGGTGCATATCGTCGATATGGTCCATCCAGCGTTTGTCTACGCATTCCATCATTACTATACGCTCGATTTCGCGCATGCGGTCTGGGGTTATGTCGATTTCTCTTTTATCGTAAATTTGTAAGGCTTGCTCGTGGAGTTGATCTTTTATTTTGTCGTGTGTAATGGTATCGAACTCTGTACGTAGGGCGGCTATATCTAGCGCAGGTTTGTGGAATAGTATCGCCAGGTCTTTGTTTAGGCCTTCCAGATCCCATTCTTCTGGTGTGTCTTGGGGTTGGCAAAAACTGTCTACTGTGCGGCTTATTACATCTTTTATCATGGATGTTATTTTTTCACGAATATTTTCGCCTGATATAACTTTGTCCCGCTGAGAGTAGATTATTTCACGCTGCTCGTTCATTACCCTGTCGTATTGCAGCAGGTGTTTGCGGATGCCGAAGTTGTTATTTTCGACCTTCTTCTGGGCTTTTTCCACAGCGTTGGATACCATATTATGCTCGATAACATCGTCTTCATCCATTTTTATGAAGTTGGCCAACTTGCTAATGCTGTCGCCACCGAAAAGACGCATTAGCTCGTCTTCGAAGGAGATATAGAAGCGGCTTTCGCCTGGGTCGCCCTGACGGCCCGAACGGCCGCGTAGCTGGTTGTCGATACGCCTAGCTTCATGCCGTTCTGTACCTATAACTTTTAGGCCGCCCAGTTCGCGCACGCCTTCGCCCAGCATAATGTCCGTACCGCGGCCAGCCATGTTAGTGGCTATGGTTACATGGCCAGCTTGGCCAGCTTCGGCAATAATTTCTGCTTCTCGCTCGTGATGTTTGGCGTTTAGCACCTCGTGTTTTACGCCTGCGCGTTTTAACAGGGCAGACATTACTTCTGATTTTTCTATTGATGCTGTACCAACTAGTACTGGCTGGCGACGTTTGTAGCAGTCTTCTACATCCCGCACTATGGCGCGGAACTTACCTGCCTCGGTACGAAAAACCGCGTCGGGCTGGTCGATACGTATCATTGGCAAGTTGGTTGGTACGGTTACAACGTCCATGCCATAAATTTCTCTAAACTCGTTTTCTTCGGTTATGGCAGTACCTGTGGCACCAGCTTTTTTTGCGTATTTATTGAAGAAATTTTGGAATGTGATGGTTGCGGCGGTTTTACTTTCCCGCTGTACTTTTACATTTTCCTTTGCCTCGATTGCTTGGTGCAAGCCTTCGGAAGCGCGGCGGCCAGGCATTAAGCGGCCTGTAAATACGTCTACCAGTATAATTTCGCCGTCTTTGTTTACGTAGTCTATGTCGCGGTGCTGGTTGTAGTTGGCTTTTAGGGCGTTGTTTACATGGTGCATTATTTCGATATTATCTGGGTCGGATAGGTTGTCTATGCCAAAATAGCGTTCCGCTTTTGTTGTTCCTTCTTGGGTTAGGGTAACGGCTTTGCGTTTTTCGTCCACTACAAAGTCGCCCTCTTCCTCTACCTCTTTGCGGTATAGGGGGTTTGCCAGGTCTTCTTCATTTGTTATACGGCCTTTTTTTAGGGTTTTTACAAATTGGTCGGCACGGCTGTACACCTGGGTTGGTTTGTCACCCGGGCGGCTGATTATCATAGGTACGCGGGCTTCGTCAATTAAAATAGAGTCTACCTCGTCTATTATGGCGTAGTTTAGCTCGCGCAGTACTCTTTCACTTTCGTTTACTACCATATTGTCGCGCAGGTAGTCGAAACCTAGCTCGTTGTTTACGCAGTAGGTAACATCGCAGGCGTATTGCTCGCGGCGTTCCTGGGTTTGTAGGCCGGGAATAATGCAGCCTGTAGTAAGGCCCAGCCAGCCGTATATTTCGCCCATAAGTTCGGCATGGTATTTTGCAAGGTAGTCGTTTACCGTTACCATGTGTACACCTTTGCCCGATAGGGCGTTTAGATATATTGGAAGTGCAATTGTTTGGGTTTTACCTTCACCTGTGCGCATTTCTGCTATGCGGCCTTGGTGCAGGATTGCGCCGCCCAGTAGCTGAACGCGGTAGTGCCGCTTTTGGGTAAGGCGGTCGGTTGCCTCGCGCACTACGGCGAAGGCTTCGGGCAGTAGGTCGTCCAGGGTTTCGCCAGCAGCTAGGCGTTTTTTGAACTGGTCGGTTTTGCCCCGTAGTTCCCCTTCGGATATGTTGCGCAGCTCTTCGCCAATGGCTTCGGTACGGTCTATCGTTGGGGTTAGACGCTTTATTTCTTTATCGGAGTAATTGCCGAAAATTTTCTCTAGTAGTCCCATTTATTTACACCTCATAGATTGTGTTATACTTATCCCAGTAAGTTTACCAGTTGCTTGGAATGTTAGCAAGGGCGAACTTGTAAATAATTTGTGAAGGATGATTTGCATGACGAAATTTGACGCGCTGAAAAACCCGTACCCCAGCGTGCGGAACACTGTGTACGCCGCCCGTGGAATGGTTGCGACCAGCCAGCCCCTGGCTGCCCAGGCGGGGCTTGATGTTTTGAAAAAAGGCGGTAACGCCATTGACGCCGCCATTGCCACCGCCGCTTGTTTGACTGTGGTAGAGCCCACCAGCAACGGCATAGGCAGCGACGCATTTGCACTGGTGTGGACTGGTGGCAAGTTGCACGGGCTAAATTCATCGGGCAAGTCGCCCAAAAGCATTTCCATTGAAAAAATGCGGGCGCGAGGCTTTGATGAAATGCCAAAGATGGGTGTCGAGCCTATTACCGTCCCCGGCGCGCCCGGTGCGTGGGCAGAACTTTCTGCCAAGTATGGGCGGTTGCCTTTGACAGAGGCTCTTGCGCCTGCGATTTCCTATGCCGAACATGGCTACCCCCTTTCGCCTACGCTGGGCAAATATTGGGGGCGGGCGTTTAGCGCGTACAAGCGCATGAGAACAGGGGACGCTTTTGCCCCGTGGTTTGACACTTTCGCGCCTACAGGCCGTGCGCCTGGGGTAGGGGAAATGTGGGCTTCCCCCACACATGCTACTACGTTGCGGGAAATTGCTGAAACAAAAGCCGAGAGTTTTTATCGTGGAAATTTGGCGGAAAAAATTGCCGCGTATGTGCAAAAGCACGACGGATTTTTGACCGTGGAAGACCTTGCGGCGTTCCAGCCCGAGTGGGTACAGCCTATTTCCGTAAACTATCGCGGTTATGACGTTTGGGAAATTCCGCCAAACGGGCAGGGCATTGTCGCGCTAATTGCCCTTAATATAATGAAGGGTTTCCAATTTGGTACTAATGATATACATTGCGCGGAAACTTACCACAAGCAGTTCGAGGCCATGAAACTGGCTTTTGCCTGTGGAAAAATGGCCGTGACCGACCCTGAGCATATGGATGTTAGCGTGAAAGATTTGCTGTCCGATGCTTTTGCAGATGAATTGCGGGCGAAAATAACTAACATAGCGGGCGAACCGATTGCGTATTTGCCACCGAAAAGCGGCACGGTCTACCTTGCCACCGCTGATGGCGAGGGCAACATGGTAAGCTACATTCAGAGCAATTACATGGGTTTTGGTTCGGGCATTGTTGTGCCTGGCACGGGAATTGGCTTGCAAAACCGTGGGGCTGATTTTAGTTTGGATGCCGAACACGCTAACGCGTTGCAGGGTGGTAAGCGGACATATCACACAATAATTCCAGGGTTTTTGACTAAAGGTGAAACAGCGGTTGGGCCTTTTGGCGTAATGGGTGGATATATGCAGCCCCAAGGCCATATGCAAGTTGTTATGAACACTGTGGACTTTGGCCTAAACCCACAGGCCGCGCTGGACGCGCCACGCTGGCAGTGGTTGAAGGGTAGGGAATTTGAAGTGGAGAATACCTTCCCACGTCATGTGGCAGAGGAATTGATTGCTCGTGGGCATAGGGTTGAGATGAGGGTGGACTCTGGTAGTTTTGGGCGCGGGCAAATTATTTGGTGTGATGAAGCGGGTAAAGTGATGGCCGGGGGGACAGAAAGCCGTACCGATGGGGCAGTTGTTGGTTGGTAATGTGAATAGCTAAAGTGCGGCAACGAAATTCAACTGGAATCTAAGCACGCAAAGCGTGCGCATTTCGTACAGAACAAATTCAACTGGTAACCAAATCCAACCAGTTGAATTTTTTTTTCAAATATTCAACTGTAACCAAACCAATGCCATGTAGGGGATGCCGCCCCTACAAAGGAGATTTATGATATTCCAAGGCGCACCCTGTTGTTATCCACAGTTTGAGCTTTATATGGCCACTACAGGTAATTGCCGCAATGTTGCCGCAAAATTTATCTAATATTAGCCCAAAAACCTATTGCAATTTTTTGTAGAAACCTGTATTGTTACAAAACAATCGCAATTGTTGCGAAAGTGTTAAGTTAAG
>Ga0123355_10001503_pt1 | contig 32515 bp, 32 predicted proteins | sample TergutEmb28metaG_3_FD_89872 | JGI IMG/M metagenome (GOLD analysis project Ga0123355, IMG submission 89872) | Embiratermes neotenicus P1 segment gut microbial communities from Petit-Saut dam, French Guiana - Emb289 P1 | ecosystem: Host-associated > Arthropoda: Insects > Digestive system > Gut ...
GATTTGACAGAAGCAATTGCCTTAGGGCATGATTTAGGGCATACACCTTTTGGCCATACCGGCGAAGATGCTCTTGATTTACTTTTGCCCGAAGGGTTCAGACACAACGAGCAGAGTGCGCGAGTGGTAGAAGTCCTGGAAAACGAGGGTAGGGGACTTAACCTAACTTCCGAAGTTATAGATGGCATTTTAAACCATAGGATGGCCTGTTCCCCATCAACATCGGAAGGTAAAGTAGTACAAATTTCAGACAAAATCGCTTACATGAACCATGATGTAGATGACGCTATTCGTGCAAAAATTCTTGGGCCTGGTGACTTACCGCCCTTTGTTGGCGACTTACTTGGGCCAACACCATCAAAACGCATAGACTTTCTGGTAAAGAATTTTGTAAATAATAGCATGGGTAAGACTGAAATAGGCCTTTCACCGGATATAGCAAAAATTATGATAGAGTTAAAAACATTCCTTAACTCTAATGTGTATGCCAATCAGTTGGTTCACCAACAAGAACGGAATAAAATAAGTACGATGCTGGAATTACTGTTTAAGCATTATATTGACAATATTGAATTACTACCTCTTGAGTTAATGGATCGTGCAAGTGAAAACCCCACACAAACTGTCGCAGACTACATAGCAGGAATGACCGACCGTTTTGCCATGAAGCAGTTTAGTGAAATTTTTATGCCGTTATCGTGGGAAGCATAGTCTGTTATAGATGACATGTAAAGTGGCATTACAACTAACCGAAATCGTTAGTGGTAATGCCACTTTACTGTTTGTTATACCGCTCTCCAACGCTTAAGGGTAGGAATACCTACCTCGCATTGCTCTTTTGCATCCTCTGGTGAAAACCCAAAATCTTTAACCATTATAGCTGTAACGGACTCAATCTGTTCCTGAAGTGTGAGGTTAGGGTTTATAAATGCACCGTCATTATAGCAAAATTTGCAATAATCCGCACTTCTGTTTCCATCAGATTCAGTTCCGTACATTTCGTCTGCCTCCATAGGCATACCGCAGCTTTCGCAATGTTTTTCTAGCATAACAACAATCCTTTCTTTAATTTGGCAGATGAACACCATGCATACAGTATATCAGACAAAAGGTGACACCATTACGTCATGTTTTAGACAAGTACATACTTTTTATTTTTTCAAGGTGAATCAACATTTCATCACGGATATATTGCGGCTTTAATACTTCAACTGCAATGCCATATGAAAGAACATAGTCATATATCCACCGGCCCTGTGCCATACGTAGTGTAAATGTTCCATCTTCGTTGACGACTATATCACTTTCCGGAAACTCATCATAAATTCGATATCTTGCACGAGGTTCAACAAATAGTTTAACATCTACAAAAGAAATGGATGAAGTATCTTCTTTCGGCTCTATTTTTGAGGCTTGGTAATTGCTGCCGATAAATGACTTATCTAAAATTATTATATTGCTCATTCGGGTAACTTTATATACCCTATAATCATTTTCGCTCAAACAAAATGATTGCAAATACCACGATTTAGACTTAAATGATAATTTTAGGGGGTATACCTCAATGCCGCCAGATTCGCCATAAGGGCTTAGATAATCGAAGGACACAGCCAATTCGTTAATGATAGCGTTTTTCAATGTTTCAAATTTTATATTATCTGTTGCGCCAACGCCCCAACGCGAAAAATCTACCTCAATCCATTCCTTGCTTGGTTTATCAAAAAAACTTCGCAATCTGCCAAGCACCTTATCCGTCTCAAATAATTCGGTCGCAGACATACTTTGCAAAGAGAATAGAATTTGCTTCTGCTCATCTTCAGAAATATAGGTTTTGTTAAGCAGAAAATTATCGTGTATGGATATTCCGCCACCTTTACCTTGCATCGTGTATATAGGTATTCCAGCTGTTGTAAGTGCATCTATATCACGTAAAATAGTTCGCTTAGAAACCTCAAAATGCAAAGCTAAGTCGCTTGCAGTAATCTGCTTCTTATTCATTAAAAGATATACGATTTCAAACAAGCGGTTAATTTGCATGAATCACCTCGGAAGAATAAACTCTAGTTAATTAAGTTGGTTATAGACGTATTTTTAGCTTTTTTCATGTGGAACAGTATATCACAAAAATATTTTAAAAATGGGATGCCATTTATATACTCAACAAGGCATCCCGTTCTTGGTTAATGTGACTTTATTATACAAATTATTCGCTGTATCCCATGCGGCGCATCTTCTCAACTTCTGCCTCTAGTTGGGCTTCCCGACGATTTTTCAAGTAGGTCAAAGCATTGTAAGCATATAACTGGCCTTTAATGTGCTGCTTGTAATAGGAAAATAAATTACAAGCAGTAAAAGTAAGATATGCCCCATTAGCAAACCCAAAAAACCAAAATCCTGCAGGTTCACCATACCCATGGTAAATAATTAACGAAAGGAAAGCAATAGCTATTACAATAGGTATAAATAATAACAATTGTATTATTACTTTACGTTTACTGTTAAGCCGTATTTCCGCCAGTTCGTATAAATGGTTACGTTCAGGGGGCTTGTCGCTTACAGGGTAGGGAACTGATACATCTTCTATATCTAGGTTAAAGCGTATTGCTGTATGATTATCGTCTACCCATGTGGCTCTTTGTTGCTTCACAAGCTGACGGGCACGGCGAATAAATGTTTCACCAATTTGCGCACCATCAGCATTATATAATGCAATTTTACCTTCCATTTTGTACCTCCGTAAATTTTGTAATTTATAATCATTAAAATTAAATGACTATAACACATGCTTTTTGCTGTTTTTATGCCGTCATTGTTTTCAGGACAGCATCTATGGGTGCCTCCCCCAAGCGTGTTACTTTTACATACGGAAGTTCAAAATAAAAGTCTATTCCATAAACACTGCAGAATACCAATTAGCTCCATCCTCCGGGGATTGCATTACATACAGCGGCAAATCAAACTTGTGTACGGTTTTAAATACATCAATTCCCACAGCATGAAACGCCGGGCGTGCTTTTGTAGGAACATTACAGCACTTACCGCTAATACGCGAACATTCTTTACACAATCCGCAATCGCTTAATGAAAAGGAAAAATGATATCCATCCAAAAATGCCCGTCGTTCAATTTCATAGGAAATTTCCTGGCTTATTTTTTTCTCATTACAGCCAATAATAATTCCCCAGGAATAATGCTGGAAAATTTTACGATATTCCTCCATGCTAAGTGGTGACTTTTGATACGGGCATGTGTGGTTTCTCCCATAATCCGAGCACCCAAACATGCATTTTAATACCACTCGAGGGTCAAAAACAATATCATCGATATTAAATTTTACTGCATTTTTCGCCCCCATCTCTTTTGCTAAACTTACATATTTTTCATGATCATTTTTTTGATTTTTATTCATAGTAAAATATCTTTCCTTTCTTATGTATTTATCGTATGATACCATTTAGTAAGACAAAATCCAAGGTTTTGTTTTGAAATATTAATATCAAAGGTGGCGTAAGTATGAAAGAAATTCTTGTTGAAGCAAGGTTGTTGTCAGAAGCATATCACAATGCACTTTTAGCATTGCACACAAATGGCGAAATACTAAGCTGTAACGATTGGGACCAAAAACAAAAGGAAGTTTCTATGACAATGGTGGTAACAGAGCCGTTAGTAGAGCCAATGATTTCGAAGTTATATATCGGCGGTTTTAGAGAATTGCAGCAGTATGTAATGGAAGTTTTAGATGGGATTCTTGACTTTAAAATAGGCGAAGACACTTGTTGGGAATATACATATCACGACCGTATGGTAAACTTCCCAATAAATAACGGAAACATCAACCAAGTAGAATTTGTAATAACAGAATTACGCCGTAGTGCCGATTCCCGCCGTGCAGTAATTAACATTAGAGACAATGGTGTAGACCCTTTTAATCCTAATCCCGCTTGTTTGCAAAACATACAATATTTTGTCAGAGACGAAAAGCTCCATTGTAAAGTACTAATGCGCTCTAACGACGCAACAAAAGCAACTTTCATGAATGCGTTTGCATTTATTATGCTGCAAAAGAAAATTTCCGATGCCTTGGGAATAGAAGTTGGAACATACACACACAGGGCAAATAGTTTTCATTGTTATGAGAAAGACTTCCCATTGTTGCAACAGTATATCGACGGCATAAATGAAAGCGGTTGCAATTTAGAAAGCATCACATATGAATACGAAGGGTTCTACAAGGATATGATGGAAGAATCCATACCGGAAATAAAAAATTTAGTAAATGATTTAAAGAACAACATGGAGGCAAATAAATGAGAACATTCATGGATGATCATTTTTTATTGCAAAACAGTACTGCCATAGATTTGTATAATCATATCAAAAATTTACCCATAATCGACTATCATTGCCACTTAGACCCGGCAGCAATAGCCAGCAATGTTAGTTTCCGCAATATTACTGACCTATGGCTTGGCGGCGACCATTATAAATGGCGGCTCATGCGTCATAATGGCGTACCGGAATCCTATATAACTGGCGATGCCCCGGACGAAGAGAAATTTGCAGCATTTTGCGCAACTGTTGAAAAATGCATTGGTAATCCTGTTTATCACTGGGCACATTTGGAAATGCGCACATATTTTGGCTACAGTGGCGTAATATGCGCATGTAAAGCCACTGAGCTTTACACCCTGTGCAACAGTTACATTAATTCCGTCGATTTTAACGTGCATAATTTACTAAAACAAAGTAAAGTAGAATGGCTTGGCACTACAGATGACCCTGCAGATACACTGGTGCATCATAAAAAAATCAAGCAAGATAATATTCCCGGTGTGCCAAAAATTTTACCAAGTTTTCGCCCATCCAATGCACTTGATATCGAAAAACCAATTTATGCAGATTACATGAAGAGGCTAGGAGAGACGGCAGGTATTTCAATAAAAGATTGGGGTTCTTTGACAGCCGCACTTGAAAATAGGGTAGGGTACTTCCACCAAGTTGGCTGCAGAATATCAGACCACTCTCTGGAGCCGCCGGTGTTTAACGTAACTTCAACTATCGCAGATGCAGAAACTGCCTTAAAAAAAGCATTGAATGGTGAAGCACTAACAAGTAATGATATAACTGCATACAAAACCCATGTCATGGTTTATTTGGGTGGTCTATATTCAAAACTTAACTGGGTAATGCAGCTACACATGGGGGCCCAGCGTAATAATAACACCCGCATGTTTAAGCTTGCAGGAGCAGATATAGGTTTTGATTCTATGTCCGACGATGGGTTTTCTTTGGCATTAAACCGCTTATTGGATGCTATGGAAGAAAATGATTCCTTACCGCGTACTATTTTGTACGCCCTCAACCCTAATGCGGATGATATGCTTGCTTCAACAATTGGCAATTTTGCAGGGCGTGGCATTAAAGGGCGAATGCAATGGGGAAGCGCCTGGTGGTTTAATGATACTAAACCCGGAATGTTAAAACACATGACAACATTGGCTAACCACGGAATACTTGCCAATTTTATAGGAATGTTAACAGACTCACGTAGCTTTATATCCTATCCACGCCACGAATATTTTAGGCGCATTTTAGCAAACCAACTAGGGGAATGGGTTGAAGCAGGGGAGTTCCCTTGTGATATGGATTTGCTTAGTAAAATTGCTGCCGATATCGCGTATTATAATGTAAAAGAATATTTTGATATGTAAAGGACTATAGTAACTTTATATGATAAAATGGGTATAACAATTAAGTCATATGTCACAAATAATAGGAGGTATTTCATGGAAACACTTACAATTACAAAGGAAAATTTTGAAACCGAAGTCCTGCAATCCGATAAGCCGGTCTTACTTGATTTTTGGGCCCCATGGTGTGGGCCGTGCCGCATGGTTGGGCCAATAGTTGACGAAATTGCAAAGGAAGCCACCGATATAAAAGTTGGCAAGATAAATGTAGATAATGATCCCGAACTAGCTGCGAACTTTGGAGCAATGAGTATTCCATTACTGGTAGTTGTAAAAGACGGCAAAGTGGTAGAGCAAACATTTGGCGCACAGCCAAAAGAAGCCTTGCTTGAAATGCTTGCACCACACAGGCAATAAACTCGTGGGGGCTATTTCAAATGATATCAATAGATAAAACTGCAACTGTTAGAACAATAGTAACAGATAAAAATACTGCAACAGCTGTGGGAAGCGGAAGTTTGGATGTTTTTGCCACACCAATGATGATTGCTTTAATGGAACAAGCCGCCTGTGAATGCATAGCGGCTAACCTTGAAACCGGACAGACATCTGTAGGAACGCAAATTAATGTGGCACATACTGCTGCAAGCCCTCTCGGAGTTGTTATAAGTGCTACAGCAAAAATTACTGCTGTTGATGGACGCAAAATTTCGTTTATGATAACTGCTCATGACGGAGTAAATGAAATTGGTAACGGCACACACGAAAGATTTATAATTGACGCAGAACGATTTATGAATAAGCTGGGGCAACGGTAGTGTTGTCCTAGCTTATTTCATGTAAATAGGGGAGTTTGTGCGGTTTCATCTATTCGCAAAAGACAACTTTTGCGAATAGATACTGTGCAAAAGTAAGTTTTTTGCGAATACTTTCTGTGGAAAACTCTGCTTGCTCCAAATTAAATTTTACGAGTGGCAGGCTATCATCAAGCAGGCAGACGACAAAATATGCTTTCGCATCACTAAACATGTAGCTTCGCCCTCGTGTATCAAGCAAGCTGAACAAATGTTTGCTTATTTCAGATAAATTCTATAGAATAAGGAACAGCATAGTGATAAGCGGTGAAGAGTCGAGGGCGCATATTGCCATAGACGCATCGCAATTCAAAACGTGTAATTTTGGGCCCTCCCTGATTTTGGCCAATTACACGCTTTGCAAAACCTTGCAAATACACGAACATCATATTTGAAAAGGAGCTTACTTGTGGAGTTTAAACTGGAATCACCTTTTGCACCAACAGGCGATCAGCCCCAGGCTATATCTGCTTTGGTAGAAGGCTTTAAAAATAGCAGAAAATTTCAAACATTATTAGGAGTTACAGGTTCGGGTAAAACATTTACCATGGCAAATATTATTCAAGAACTACAAAGGCCTACCCTGGTAATGGCCCATAATAAAACCCTGGCTGCACAGCTTTACAGCGAATTTAAGGAGTTTTTCCCCAATAATGCAGTAGAATACTTTGTGAGCTATTACGACTACTATCAGCCCGAAGCCTATGTACCATCTACAGACTCATTTATAGAAAAAGATTCTGCTATAAACGAAGAAATAGACAGGCTGCGCCACTCTGCAACATCTGCCCTATTTGAGCGGCGGGACGTTATTATTATTGCGTCTGTTTCATGCATATACGGTCTTGGCGACCCAAACGAATATAACGACCTTATGCTTTCGCTACGGGTAGGCATGATGCGTGACCGTGATGATATTATGCGTCGCTTGGTAGAAATTCAGTATAATCGTAACGATATCAACTTTACACGCAGCACCTTCCGTGTTAGGGGTGACGTACTGGAAATTTTTCTGGCGAACTCGTCAGACATAGCTTTACGGGTAGAATTTTTTGGAGACGAGATTGACCGCATAACAGAAATTCATGCTTTAACAGGCGAAGTAATTTCTACACGGGAACATATCGTCATTTTCCCGGCATCCCACTATGTAACCGGGCGTGACCGTTTGCGGGAAGCTATAAAACGTATAGATGCAGAATTGGAACAACGGCTTGCACACTTAAACTCTCAGGGTAGATTATTGGAAGCTCAAAGGCTGCTACAACGCACCCGTTACGATATTGAAATGATGCAAGAAGTTGGCTTCTGCAGCGGAATAGAAAATTATTCCTTACATCTTTCTCTGCGGGAAACCGGTTCTACACCATATACCCTACTCGACTATTTTCCCGATGACTTTATCATAATGGCAGATGAATCTCATGTGACTATCCCACAAGTTGGGGGCATGTATAAGGGAGACCGCTCCCGTAAAGAAACTTTGGTAGAATACGGGTTTCGCCTACCCTCCGCATTAGATAACCGTCCGTTAAAATTTGAAGAATTTGAAGCCAAAATTCCTCAAATGCTATTTGTATCTGCAACACCAGCTAAGTTTGAAAACGCAAATTCTGAGCTGGAAGTTGAACAAATTATTCGCCCCACAGGGTTACTGGACCCGCCTGTAATTATCCGCCCAGTAAAAGGGCAAGTAGACGACTTGATTGGCGAATGCAATGCCGTTGCCGAAAAAGGACAAAAAGTTCTTGTAACTACGCTAACTAAGCGCATGGCAGAAGATCTGACATCCTATTTAAAAGATGCCGGTATACGTGTACGTTATCTACATTCAGACATTGATACTTTAGAACGACTGGAGATTATCCGGGAATTACGTATGGATATTTTTGACGTATTGGTAGGAATCAACCTGCTACGGGAAGGACTTGATATCCCGGAATGTGCTCTTGTAGCAATTCTTGATGCAGATAAAGAAGGGTTCCTTCGTTCCAACACTTCACTAATACAAACAATTGGACGCGCCGCCAGAAATGTTGATGGACGAGTTATCATGTATGCAGATACCATTACCGACTCTATGAATGCCGCAATAACAGAAACTAACCGTCGCCGCGCAATTCAAGAAGAATATAATCGTGTTAATAATATTACCCCTAAGTCAATTGTGAAAAAAATTCATGAACGTATTCAGTTAACAAAAGTAGTAGAGCAGAAGTCCCCTACTCTTGCCAAGGATGCGGAATCAATGAGCCGTGATGAAATTATTGCCGAAATTAAAAAGCTGGAAAAACAAATGAAACAAGCAGCAGCAGAGTTGCAATTTGAACAAGCCGCTGCCATTCGTGACGAGATTCTTGCCATGCGTAAGCATATGTAACTATCAACTAACACATATTTCCAGTATACTTTAACCGCCTCTGGAAATGCTTAGTACTACAAAAGCATTTCAGTGGAGGAATTTATATGCACAGCAGCAAGGTAGAAATCTGCGGCGTAAACACCTCGAAACTACCGGTATTAAAAGGAGATGAAAAAAGAACATTATTCGAGTTAATTCAAGAAGGGGATGAAGAGGCAAGAGAAAAATATATTTTCGGCAATTTACGTCTTGTATTAAGTATTATCCAGCGTTTTAACAGACGCGGGGAATATATCGACGACATTTTTCAAGTGGGCTGCATTGGCCTAATAAAAGCCATTGATAACTTTGATACTTCTCATGGGGTGCAATTTTCGACCTATGCTGTTCCAATGATTATTGGCGAAATACGACGTTACCTAAGGGATAACAATACCATACGTGTAAGCCGCTCCCTTCGTGACACAGCATATCGCGCTTTAAGTATAAGGGAAGCTTTAACCAACAAAAATGGTAAAGAACCTGATATCGAAGAAATTGCCAAAGAAATGGACATTCCAAAAGAAGAAATTAGCTTTGCATTAGATGCCATTCAAGACCCTGTAAGCTTGTTTGAACCGGTATACCAAGACGGAACCGATGCTATTTTTGTAATGGATCAAGTTAGCGATGAAAAAAATACAGACAATCGCTGGCTAGAAAATTTATCCTTATCAGAAGCACTGAAACGACTTGGCGACCGTGAAAAATTGATTTTGTCCTTAAGGTTCTTTGAAGGAAAAACGCAAATGGAAGTTGCAGATGAAGTAGGTATTAGCCAAGCCCAGGTGTCGCGCCTGGAAAAAAACGCACTAAAGAATATGCGTAAATTCATTTCATAGAGATTTTCCTAAAATTTGCAGTAACTTAGTGTATAATTTATTAGCGACGAATAGACAATCATGTGTTATAATAATTTACGTAATTAAAATCACCGCACTTATCATAATAGGAGGCGAAATGTTATGGAAATTCTAAGGGTATCATCCAAATCAGAACCCAAATCCGTTGCTGGTGCTATTGCAGCCATCTTGCGCACCGACAAACCAGTAGAAATTAATGCTATTGGTGCCGCCGCTGTAAACCAAGTTGTAAAAAGTATTGCTGTTGCCAGAGGCTACGTTGCCCCAAATGGCATCGACTTGGTTTGTATTCCTGCGTTTTCTCAGCTTGAAGTTGATGGGGAAGAAAAAACATCTATCAAGTTTACTGTAGAAAAACGCTAATGACTCCCCTACCCCTTATGGAAATTGCAGTTGACAATTTTCGTAAGGGGTTTATTTTTTCTTTGACATATGTAGTCCTTATGTGTATAATTGTTTTTGTTGCCCGAGTGGCGGAATGGCAGACGCGGTGGACTCAAAATCCACTGATAGCAATATCGTGGGGGTTCAAGTCCCTTCTCGGGCAGAAAATCATAAAGCGCATATGCGCTTTTTTTATACTCTGGCTTCACTGAGCGCAGGGAGAACACTAGGAGTTTCTTCATAAAAAAAGACGACACCAGAAATTATTCCTGTGTCGCCTTTGCTTATTTTACTTATTTTGCTTTAGAGAACCCTGCATTAAGGGCTGTTAATACTACCGCAGCAATTATAGCTGTTGGGAAGAAACTAATGTGGAACCCAGGTACAATTACGTTGGCAAGCCACAATGCCGCAGCGTCAATAACCAAAGAAATAATTAAAATCAACCATGTTGCATTGTCGTTTTTACCTTTGAATATACCTTTGACAATTGGTACAATCAATGCATTTATCAAGCCAAGAACTATAGCCACAATAAGGATTGCGACCCAGCCATCGAAACTGATATCTAAAAATGGTACAAATGATAGCAACCATAGAACCAGCGCACTTATTATCCAATTAATTAGTGTATTAATCATAAGAAACATCCACCTCCTCTATTTTCCTTTTCATTAGTATATCAGATAAATAATGGAAAAACAATATAGCGAAGTGTTTTAAATTCCGTGATAGGCTTTTAGTTTACATATTGCGTCTTCGGCAATTATTGTTTCGCCGTGTTCCTGCATTTGATTATAGGTTATTGGGCTTGCTAATTGTTTTTGCCCATACTCGCTTAACTTAGATTCAAATTTTTTTGTACAATACTCGTTTGTGCCAATATTCTGTAGCATTAGATGGTTTTTGCCATTTCTTTTATACACATGGCTGCGCCCTTTGTAACTTTCCGGTATGTGTGAGGCAGCCTCGGCTAACATGTCAAAACTTTCAAAGGAAAATACAGTGTAATCACTTTTTTGTCTCTTTCGCTGAGTGTGCCCTTTTACATTGCCTCTTTGGCGGTTTTTATTAGAAACATGCCCGTTTGGGAACCCGCCATGGGGATGCATTGCAGCAGACATAAATTCCAATCCTTCTTGATTGTACCCGTTATTTTCTAGTTGTGTCATAATATTGTTAATTATGTTTTGAAAGCCGGCTGTTCCGTAGTTTTCGTTATATTCGCCATGCTCGTTATTATCGGGCATTTTTGTAACCAAAACACTCAATGTATCATGGGACATTGTAGCTTCAAATACCAATGGTGTCCCTGCAGTGGCAAAATTGTACTCTCCATGTAAAAGACTTGTAATTTCTTGAAACAAGCCATGTGTCTTGTTGGCAGTAGGTGTTACTATATCAGTAATATTTATATTGCGCTCTGCTAAGTCTTGCGCCATAAACTCAAACCGAATTTGATTATTACTAATCCGTTCAACTCTCACAATTATTCGCCACCTTTACTATGTACATATTTAGGCACATAATTCATAGTGTCAGTATATAAAATCATTGACACAATAGCAAGCCCAGAAAATTGGAATTTTTATACAACCACACAGATGATTATTGCAGTATAATGTTTTTAAGGTGTATACTAGAATTCTTGCATAACTGTAATTTCTACTCGCAATTCGGTGCAAAAAGTCTATTGAAAAATGCTAGTTTATAGAAATGAGCAATAATACTTGAAAAAACTGACAAAATCACAGATACTCAACTTTTTAGGTATAAATTTGGGATGTTTTTTATTTGCTTTTGGTGTTGTGGTTTTCCGTAACCCCAATAACTTCGCATCCGGTGGAATGTCAGGGTTATCTTTATTATTAAGCACATTTTTCCCGGGGGCACATGTTGGAGCAATAATGATGGTGCTAAATGTCTTTGTACTAGGCTTGGGATATCTTGTTTTGGGCAAAAAAACTGGTACAAGCAGTGTGTACGGTACTTTTGCCCTTTCCGGCGCAATTTGGATACTAGAAATTTTTATTCTATTAGATGCACCGGTTACAAACTCGCAATTTATGGAGTTAATCTACAGCGTATTTATCCCCGGGTTTGGGATGGCCTTGGTATTTCATTGTGGAGCAACCACAGGCGGTACCGATATTATTGCCCAAATTCTGAGCAAGTACTTCAAGTGGAAAGTAGCAATTTCACTTTTTGCTACAGATGTATTAATTGCTCTTGGTGCCGGGCTTATATTTGGAATAGAGGCCATGCTATATTCTGTCTTAGGTGTATTTTTGCGTACATTTTTAATGGATTCGGTTATGGAAAATTTAAAAACACGTAAAATTGTTGTGGTCGTTAGCGACAAAAGTACAGATATACAAAATTTTATAACGGCAGAAATCCACCGAGGCGCAACTATTCATAAGGCGCATGGTGCCTATAGCTTACGGGAAATTAATGTTATTACAACTGTTGTTACACGGCGTCAGGCAATAAAGTTGCAACAGTATATAAAAAATGTTGACCCTGCTGCGTTTATCACTATTAGCAACTCTACAGAAATTATCGGACAAGGGTTTGATAGATTTGATTAGATAAAAAAAGCCCGGCAGTTGCGAAATATCGTCGCATATCTGCCGGGTTTTTTATAGATATTTTCCTTATGCTTGTTCTTTTTTGCTGCCTTTTAACATATACCAAGCAGAACCAGACAGGCACACGGATGAATAAGCACCAAACAATAAACCAATCATAATCGGCAATGTAAATTCACGTATTGCAGGGACACCAATTATCCAAAGGACAAGTATCACCATAAAAGAGGAAAGAGTGGAGAATAATGTGCGGCGTAGGGTTTGGGTAACACTTATGTTAATTAGCGGCTCATCCCCTATTTTTGGCATACGGACACGGTTTTCTCTTATACGGTCAAAAATGATAATTGTAGCATTAATAGAGTAACCTATTGTTGTAAGCATAACTGCAATAAACGCATAGTTTAGCGGAACACGAAAAATCATATAAACGCATAAAACAACTGCGGCATCATGGAGCTGCGCAAACACTGCGCTGGCACCTTTTTTAACATCCCGAAAGCGCAAGGATATATACACAAGCATACCAACACTGGCAAGAACTATAGCCAATAGGGCAGAACGGCGCATTGCCGCACTTACAGCAGGGCTAACATCGGAATAGGAGAAAGCATCTGCATCCAGACTAAAACGTTCGGAAAAGGCTTGAACTAAAGCAATTCTTATGTTGGGGTCTACTTGCGTTGTGCGAATTAATACTTCGTTAGAGTCTCTAATCGCTTGAACCTGAGGTGCAGATTCCCCCGTAATTTCACGCACAATTGTTTCAACTTCACTATTTTCAAATGGCTGTCCGATATCAATCATAAATGATGTTCCGCCGGCAAACTCTACGTCCAAATCGAAAAAGCCATTGCCAGTAAAATGCTGGACTAGGGCAAATGTAATTCCAATAACAATTACTGCTGCAGAAATACCAAAATATCTTTTGCGTTTTTGTATAATTGGATATTCTGTAACATCCGTTTCAACCTCGCGGCCATTTGCCGCTTCAAGAGCATCTTTTTGTTTTTGACTAAGAATATGGGATGGCTTGATAACACCTATATCTATTAAGCAGCCAACAATAATGCGGCCTACTACCAAGCTTGTAAACATAGACAATAAAATACCAATGATTAGCATTTGTGCAAAGCCCATGATAGGCCCTGTTCCCATTTGGAATAGTACAATACCAGCAATAAGTGTGGTGATATTACTATCCAAAATAGCAGGAAGAGCACGGCGATATCCTGTACGCATTGCAGACCTTAATGTTTTTCCGCTTGCTACTTCTTCACGTATACGCTCGAATATAACTATATTTGCGTCTGTTGCCATACCTATAGATAATATTAAACCTGCAATACCTGGCAAACTCATGGTAATGCCTAATCCGCTTATTATTAGCAGGAACAAGGTTCCATCTAAAATAAGTGCTAAGTCCGCCGCTATACCTAATGTACGATAAATAAATAACATAAATATTAGCAACAGAATAAGTCCTGCAATACCTGCAATAACACTGGTACGCAAAGCATCCGCTCCAAGGCGTGCCCCTACCAAGTTCATGCTGATAACATTAAGCCCAAAAGGTAATGAGCCTTGACGGATTTGTGTTGCCAGCAAATTTGCGCTTTCATTAGTAAAGTTACCGCTTATAACCGCTGTACCGTCACGAATAACAGCTTGTACAATTGGCGCACTAATCATATGGTCATCCATCCATATTTGTATGGGATTACCTAAATTTTGTTGCGTTGCCTCTGCAAATAGGCGTGTACCTTCGCTGTTAAATTCGAGGTTTACAACAACCTCCGGTATGCCAGCACCTGTGGCTTGTACCGCAGCCGTTGCACGGGATACATGTGCACCGGTTAGTAGTACATTGCCCCACTGATCTGTAAACGCAAGCATTGCTGTTGCACCTATTTGCGCAACAGCAGTTTCCGCTTCTTCAACACCTGGGATATCTACACGTATTTGTCTTGCTCCCTCTTGAGCAGTGGTCGCCTCTGTATAGCCTCGTGAGTCAAGTCTATTACGTAGAAGATTATTGGCAGCCGCCATATCTTCTGACGAAGGGTTGGGTATATCCGCTTCATATAGAATACTAACCCCACCCTGCAGGTCCAAACCTTGACGGATGTTGACTATTCCCATGTGTTGGTTACTTCCGATACCAAATATAATGACAACTATTAGTGCTGCCATTACCAAAAAAATTGCTGTTAAGGTTATTGCGCTCTTGCCTTTCATTTGTGTGCCTCCACTATTCATTTTAATTAGACATAACTTAAGGATTATATCATAGTTTTACCTTTTTATATACATTAAAGGCATTATTGTAAAAAACGTCCTCATATGTGTGTTCTGGGACTATTTTTTTGCAAAATTCTACATATGCCCTCATAGGGACTATAGGCCAATCTGTACCGAACACTGCCCGCTTATAGTTATTAAGATACACAAGCCCTTGTGCATAGTGATGCATTACTAACTCCCGTTTTTCTGTAGCAGTTATTAATTGCTCATCCCCGGCTAACAACCCAGAGATATCCAAATAGACATTGCGGTTTTTATATGCAACTTCGCAAGCGTCCATTATCCACGGGTCGCCCATGTGGCATAATAGGAATGTAGTATCACGAAATGCGACAGCTATCCGGTCTGCAGCCAAAGGATGAGAATAGTCTAATAGGCCTTGCTCGCTATAAGTATCACCTGTATGAATTGCTACGGTTAATCCGTACTCTGCCGCTAAATTATATATTGGGGCATATATGGGGTCGTGAACATAGTAATGATAATACCCTGCGTAAATTTTAAAGCCCACTATAGTAGGGTCTGTTCTAACTGCTTGACGAATACGCTCCATTGCTTCGTCGTTTAAAGTGTGAGGATTAACCCCCAAACATGTAAAGAAATTGGGTGGGCGTTCTGCCAAGTCTGCAAACATTGGAGTTTGTGCTTTTGCGTCAGGGAACGCAAAGCGTGATGTTTCTACAAGCCCCATGCATATGGAACCTACGATGCCAGCGGCTTCTCGTTCTCTTAAATATCCGTTATAGGAATAATCCACACCGGATTCATCGGCTGCGCCATAGAAAGCTTGTACATTTGAAAAATGCATGTGTGCATCGAAAATTTTCATTTTGTAATCTCCTTCCTAACCAGGAAAAATTTCTTACCGATTGAAAATTATTTCCTTGTGACTTAATTTCATTATAACATGTAAGAGACTATACCTCTTCTAAGAAAATGTCAAATAAAATAATTGACATTGTTAAAGATTTATGGTTCTATATATATTTGTTTGGAGTAATAATTCCATATAAACCCGAAGGGGCGATATTTCTCGGAAAAATCCAAAATTTATTACTAAGGTAAGGGGGTAGACATAATGCCTCGTCTTATTGAACTTGTAAATATTGTAAAAGAATATGGTAAGGCAACTGTCCTTGACCATGTAAATTTATACATAAGGCAGAACGAGTTTGTCACTCTACTTGGTCCAAGTGGTTGCGGCAAAACCACTACTTTGCGTATCATTGGTGGTTTTGAGCAACCTACCAGTGGTGACTTGCTTTTTAATGGGGATTCTCTTTTAACAACACCGCCGCATAAACGGCAGCTTAATACGGTGTTTCAAAAGTACGCACTATTCCCGAACATGAATGTTGCGGAAAATATAGCCTTTGGGCTTAAAATAAAAAAAGTGTCAAAACCTGTTATAGCCGAAAAAGTTAAGGCCATGCTAAAAATGGTAAACTTAGAGGGCTATGAAAAACGCCCGGTAACACAACTTTCCGGTGGGCAGCAGCAACGTGTCGCTATTGCCCGTGCATTGGTAAACGAGCCACAAGTTTTACTTCTTGACGAGCCCCTTGGCGCCCTTGACCTTAAACTTCGCAAAGAAATGCAAATGGAACTTAAAAACATGCAGCAAGCTTTGGGCATTACTTTTGTGTATGTAACCCATGATCAGGAAGAAGCACTTACCATGTCAGATACCATTGCTGTCATGAACGAAGGTAAAATTTTGCAAATTGGTAAACCCGAAGAAATTTATAATGAACCCCAAAATGCATTTGTTGCTAATTTCATAGGTGAAAGCAATATAATCTCCGGGATAATGCAAAGTGATTTTAAAGTGACTTTCGCAGGGTACGATTTCCCGTGCGTAGACAAAGGCTTCTATCAAAACGAACCAGTTGATATTGTAATCCGTCCGGAAGATATTCGTATCACAAGCCCAGATGAGGGCGCACTTATAGGGGAAGTCAAAAATGTAACTTTCAAGGGCGTACATTATGAAATGCGCGTAGATACAGGCAGCTTTACCTGGAAAGTGCAAAGTACGGTGCAATCCCCAGCCGGTTCCACTGTGGGAATTAGCATAGAGCCGGATCTTATTCATGTAATGGTAAAAAGCTAATGAGGAGGGCATTTGCATATCCATATACACTATGGATTACAATATTTATAATAGTTCCTCTATTTTTGGTGCTTTACCATTCACTAACGGTTACTGCCCCTGACGGACAAGTGGTTTTTACGTTACAGCATTTTCAAAGGTTTTTTTCCGGAATACATGATAACCAGCCATTCTTTTCCCGTTTATATGTGCGTATTGCCGTACATTCTGTACAAATGGCAGTTTACACCACAATAATTTGCTTACTGGTTGGATATCCTCTTGCATATATTTTGTCAAGCAAGGGTTTTTCGGAAAAATCATTTCTTATATTTATGTTTATTGCGCCTATGTGGATGAATTTTCTTGTAAGAACATATGCATGGCTTACAATTTTAGAGCGTAATGGGCTTATGAATACTGTTTTGCGGCGTGTAGGGCTTCCTGCAATAGACATTTTGTACACAGATGCAGCGGTTTTGTTAGGGATGGTCTATAATTTCCTGCCATTTATGGTGCTTCCTATTTACACTGCCTTAACTCGTATGGATACAAAGTTAATTGAAGCGGCTCAGGACTTAGGTGCAAACCCCCGCAATGTTTTTTTACGGCTTGTACTACCCCTTAGCGTTCCCGGAATCTTAAGCGGCATAACCATGGTGTTTATGCCAAGTGTTGCCACGTTTATCATCCCAAACTTACTTGGGGGAAGGCAGTATTTCATGCTGGGCAACTTGATAGAGCAGCAATTTTTAACCACACGTAACTGGAATTTTGGCTCTGTTGTAGCTGTAATTTTGGTACTAATGATGTTTGCTTCCATGGCAGTACTTTCGCTTGTGGACAAAAGGAAAGACGAAGGTGCTGCCCAATGATGACATTAAAAAAAATCTATCTTGGCATCGTTCTATTCTTTATGTATGCGCCTATTATCCTATTGGTGGTTTTCTCCTTTAATGCATCACATGCAAGGAATGTTTGGGGCGGTTTTACGTTAGATTGGTATATATCACTTTTACAGGACCGCAGTATCATGCGGGCACTTAGCAACACTTTGCTTGTTGCCGTGCTTTCTACAATTTTATCAGTTATTATAGGTACTTTAGCGGCAGTTAGTGTAGATAAACTGTCTAAACGTATGAGAGCTGCCATAATGTCTGTTTCTAAGTTACCAGTTATGATGCCGGATATTGTTACCGGGCTTACCCTAATGATTTTATTTCTGTTCGTGTTTCGAACAGTAGGTTTTGGACGTTTAGGGCTTGGCACTTTACTTTTAGCACATATAATTTTTAATGTACCTTATGTTATATTATCGGTGTTGCCAAAATTAAGGCGACTGGACCCAAACTTATATGAAGCCGCATTGGATCTAGGATCCGGGCCTTTTAGAGCATTTGTGCAAGTTGTTCTACCGGAACTGTGGCCCGGCATTATAACCGGTGCAATGCTGGCATTTACTCTTAGTGTCGACGATTTTATGGTTAGTTTCTTTACCACAAGCCCTGGGGTACAAAACCTGTCTATACTAATTTTTTCTATGACAAGGCGCGGCATAGACCCCAGGATTAACGCATTGTCAGCGTTGATAATGTTTGTAATTATGGTCATGTTGTTCTTGATAAATAAACGTGATAAAAATCTTATTCGCAGACAACAAGAAGAAAAAAATAGGAGTGATTAAAGATGAAAAAAGTAATTTTACTTGCAATGCTTGTTTTTATGGTAGCAGGATTTGCAGCATGTGGAAGTAACCAAGAACGTATTTATGTATTTAATTGGGGGTTCTTTAGTGACCCTGAAGCACTTCGTTTATTTCAAGAAGAGTATGGTATAGAAATACGTTATGTTAATTTCGACTCTAACGAGTCTATGTATGCTCAATTTGTTGATGGTGGAGGCGTTTTTGATGTTATAGTTCCCTCGGAATATATGATAGAACGACTAATTACTGAGGAGCGTATTAGACAACTGGACTGGAGCCTTATCCCTAACAGGGAACATATAGCCGATAGGTTTTGGGGGCATGCCCATGACCCAAACAACCTATACTCTGTGCCATATATTTGGGGCACCTTTGGTATTGTGTATAACGTAAATAAAATCGCCGAACTGGGTATAGATGAAGTATATTCCTGGGGTATATTGTTTGACGAACGCCTAAGAGATCAAATTTATTTATACTTTAGCTCTAGGTGTACAATGGGTATGGCATTGCAATATTTAGGATATTCCTTAAACTCTACCAATGTAAATGAAATAAATAGGGCTCGTGATTTACTAATTGAGCATTCGGACCTTGTGCGTGCATTTGTAACTGACCAAGTTATTACCAATATGATTGGCGAAAATGCAATCGTAGCCACTGCATATAATGGCTGTGCGCGTTGGATTTTAGATTCTAACCCAAACCATAATTTCGTTAATCCAATAGAAGGAATGCAAATGTTCTTAAATTCTATGGTAATACCTACAACGGCTCAAAACCCGGAAGGTGCCCATAAATTCATCAACTTTATGGCAAGGCCAGATATTGCTTTAATGAATGCATTATATGTTCAATATAGCACAACAAATTACACTGCACTTTACATGCTGCCGGATGAATGGCGAAATTGCCCAATATATTGGCCAAGTGACGAGGTACTGTTTGGGCGTGGTGAAACTTTAAGATGCATTGGCGATTTTAGAGATGTGCTGGAAACCGCATGGTCACAAGTTTTGGTTGCGGGAAACTAAGAAAATAATTTTAGAACCTCTCGAAAGGTGTAATGTTTACACTTTTCGGGGGGTTTATTTTATAGTTGTCTATATAACAAAACCGCGAAAGGTTGTGTATTTATGAAAAAGGTTATCTCATTTCTTTTGGTAGCTGCATTATTACTCCCTACTCTTGTGGCTTGCGGCAGAACTAATGACGTCAACAGCACCGGGACTTTACCTGTAATAGAAACTCAGGACACTCCCACTGCATTCCGCACATTTGACGTTCAGCCCTTGTCTGTCGCAAATCCTACTTCTGCTCATTTAAGCTTTGCAGATTACACCTTCTCTGAAGAAATGCTAGCCCCAAGAGATGGCTATGCTTTTGTACCAACAATGTATGGTGCAACTGGCATAGATACATTAAGCTCATTTTTTTTAAAAACCCCTTATGCCATATCAGCTGACGCTGCCCCTCCTTTAATTTTAATTGATGGTCAGCCTCAGCCCACAATAACACGCGAAAACGACAATACATTTTTTGTTACTCCTATAGTTCCTCTGTCGTCAAATTCTGTATATGTGTTTAGGTTAGTCAGAAGTGAACAGCCAGACATTACATGGGCATTTCAAACTACTGTACGCTTTGAAATATTATATACACTGCCCCGTAACCAAGGGACAAATGTGCCTGTAAGTACGGGAATTGAAGTTTACTTCTCTATTGAAGGCGAAACAAATATTGCAGATTACTTTAGCATATACCCCCATGCAGAAGGGCGATTTATACATCGTGGCAATACTGCAATATTTATGCCAACCTCCCCTTTAAGACACTTACAGGTATATACCGTTACTATTGGTGCCGGTGTTGCATTACAAACCAATACCAATGAGGAAATTACAACAGATTATGTGTTTTCTTTTGAAACAGCCCCCGAGACTATTCACACCAACTGGCGGGATACATCGCAGATACATTTTTCTCAATTGCATGTAGAGTTTCCGTCATTTACTACGCCCAGCATAAGTTTTTGGTTTAACTATAACAGAGAAGCGGCACGGCCTGTAATAGATATTGGTGTGTACCGTATAGATGACACTTTGGAAGCAATTACCGCTGTTAATCGGCTGGCAAACGCCCCGGGCTGGGTTTGGGCACATGGCACTATGGCTGACCGTTTTTTGGATACTACAAACTTAACAAATGTGTATTCCTCACGTATTACCGAAAGACAAGAGGAACGCTGGAATGAAAGGCTTACACTTTCAACCAACTTACCCCCAGGTTTTTACGTTCTACATGCCGAAACAAATGATTCAAGCAGCCAAGTAATTATCCAAATTACAGACGTGGCAGTGCAGTTAATTGCAGATGATAACATGGCTCTTGTATGGGTTAACGATATGACAACAGGCTTGCCTGTTGCTGGTGCAAAGGTTTTTGACCCGGTAACCAATAAGACATACGTAGTAAGCGAATACGGTATCGCCGTTGTAGAGCGCATGCTATCTGCTGGTGATTATTTAATTGTTACCGCCCCTTGCGAAACGGAAAGCGTTGTTTTTGTGCAATCGTCGTCATTCCAATCGTTTCACCATTGGGGTTGGTGGCCAAGTCCTGTTGTGGAAGTTTCTTGGGATATTGAATGGTCCCCTGCCCCTTGGTTTGGTGCGGCAGATGCAAATAACCACTATTGGACTGCATTGCAATTAGATCGCACTTTGTTCCAACGCAGCGATACATTGTCTCTTTGGGGCTTTGTGCAAAACCGGCACCAAGAAGAAAATATAACTCACGTAACTGCATAAATTACAGAACACAGCTGGTGGCATTCGCCAGAACGTGATACTTTGCACAGGCAAAACATCCCTGTTGTGTACGGTGCGTATTCATGTGAAATTAGGCTTCCTCATTTGGATCCTGGCTTCTACGAGCTTGCTATTTTTCATGGGGATATTGTCCTTAGTTCTATATTTTTCAGTGTTCAGGACTATGTAAAGCCGCCTTATCAATTAACGGTAACTTCGGATAGAGTTGCTGCGTTTTTAGGGGAAGAAGTGACATTTACCGCCAGGACAGAATTTTTTGAAGGTACGCCCGTACCTGACTTAGAACTTTCCTATTGGCTGTGGGGGCATAACCTTAGAACCCCGGGGGGCGGCAGAGTAACAACAGATTTAAACGGCGTCGTGGAAAGGTCGATAACTCTGGCGGCAACGGATGCATATGCACAGGGGCAAATTCATTTACAATTTAGTGCAGAAGCCACATTGCCGGAAATTGGTTGGGTTCATGAAAGTGCATTTACACGGGTTTTTGTAAACGATATCCATGTACGTCCTCGGGCAACCCGTACCGACGGCAACGCATCCCTTTCTTTAAATGTCCACAACATTAACATTGATCGTTTAAACGACGGGACTGCCATCCATGGCGGAGATTTCCTTTGCGAACCGGTAGCCGGACAAACATTGCAGATAGACATTTATCGCATTTACTGGGTACAAATCCGTGATGGGGAAAGATACGACTTTGTAACAAGGCAAGTAGTCCCAAGGTATCGCCACGAGCGCAGAGAACAACGCTTAGAGCGGTTTACTCTAACTACAGATGAAAACGGCGAAGCAATCAGAGATTTTCGTGTCCCTGACCGTAAAAACGAAAGCTATGAAGCCCGTGTTACAACAACCGACGGTAATGGTCGCACAATACGACATAATGTATTTATTGGGCGCGATTGGTCACACTTTTTCAGAAATGCCGAAGACGACCTGCCTTTCCTATATGGCGCAAGGCCCCCATACGAAGGCTATGACATTGGTGACGAAGTTGAGCTTACAATAATGAGCGGCACAGAGTCAGTTACAAGAGGTAACTTCCTGTTTGTTGTAGTGCAAGACGGAATCATGAGTTACCATGTAGGAGAAAACTCCCTTGCATTTACATTTGGGGAAGAGCATGTGCCAAATGCAACGATTTTTGCATTTCATTTTAACGGGCATACCTATCATACCAGCGGACAAATGAGCCAACGCTTGCACTTTAACAGTGCAACCCGCAACATGGTATTGGAAGTGTCTGTATGCCAAGACAGCTATCGGCCCGGGGATATGTCCACAATTACTATTACTTCTACAGATTTAGAAGGTAATCCAAAGGCTGCGAATCTTAATATCAGCCTTGTAGATGAAGCCTTATTTGCACTGATGGATTACAACGTAAATACATTAGCAGACTTATACAGAATGGTAAATGAGCAGCTTAGGTTTAGCATGGCAACCCATCAAACATTTATTAGTGATGGTATTAATGATGATATAGGGGTTTTATATGAAATGGAAATGCAAGCGGATATGGCTATGACTCCGGCACCATCTGCTGTAGAAGCCGCCACCGGAGCTAGTGGCGATGTGCAAGCTCGCATACGTGAACGTTTCGAAGATACTGCTATTTTTAAAAGTTTACGGACAAGTGCAGATGGGGTAGCCACGTTCACATTCCAGTTGCCGGACAATATTACCTCCTGGCGTTTAACCGCATCCGGCATAAGCACAAGTTTATATGCAGGTAACTCTATACAAAATATCCGTGTTACTAATCCAATGTTCTTGCACTATACACTTAATAACATTTTCCTTGTAGGCGATACACCATATATAGGTGTAAATGTGTTTGGCACAAGCCTTTCCGGCGGCGAACAAGTGACATTTGAAGTTTGGTGTGAAACTAATCCGGATGATGTCCATAAGGCAACAGGCACTTCCTTCCAGCGTGTCAACATCCCTCTTTGGGAAATGACCGAAGAAGGTTTCTACTCCCTTGTTGTGCGTGCAACAGTTGAAAACGGATACAGCGACGCAGTGCGGCACACTTATCAAGTAGTAAACTCTCACCGCTTGGTGGACACCGCTGTATTTTACGAAGTCACGCCCGCTACAGTTTTTGATGTATACCCCCATGGGTTAACAAATATCACATTTACCGACCGAGGCAGAGGACAGTTTTTATGGGATTTAATGTTTATGCGTTGGAATCGTGGTGCAAGAATTGAAGGTTTGTTAGCACGGCGAGAAGCTACAAGATTAATTCAAACACACTTCCCGGATGTTTTAATATTTGGCTGCCCGAGCTATTTCGATCCACAAGCGTACCAAACGGATAGTGGCGGAATAGCTATGCTCCCCTACTCCAATGCAGACCTTCATATTACCGTTATGACAATGCCGTTTATTATGGATGAAATAAACTTAAATGCTTTGCGTGGTTATTTGTTTAATATTTTCCAGGGAGACTCTTCTGACAATAAAATACTAGCACTATATGGTCTTGCATTGCTTGGCGAACCTGTTTTGCTGGATTTACGCAATTATGCCAAATTGGAAGATTTATCTGTACGAAACACGGCCTATGTTGCGCTGGGCCTTGCAGCACTTGGCGAAATGCAAGCAGCACAAAATTTATTTACAAATCGTATAGCACCAAGCATACAAAGAGTTGCGCCGTACTATCGTGTAAATGTAGGCATACATCGCCAAGATATTTTGGACGCAACTTCTGTAGTTGCATTTCTGGCAGCACAGTTAGGAATGCCGCAAAGCTTAGGATTGCACAATTATGTATCAAGGCACCACACTTGTGATCTAATGCTGAACTTAGAGCGTTTAGCATTTATCACTTACCAAATTGATAACGTCAATGCGACACCTGCCAGTGTAACTTACACATTGTTCGGAGAGGAAGCTACCCGTGATTTATCCAACGGAAAGCAATTTACTTTGCGAATTCCTGCACAAAACATGCACGAGTTCAACTTGGTATCTGTAACAGGGGATGTTAGTGCAGTATCAATTATCCGTACTCCACTTGAAGACGTGGAACCCATTGACAATGATATCGTTATTCGTAGAGAATTTTTTAGAGCCGGAACAGAAATACGCGCCACCACTTTTAGCCAGGATGAAATAATTCGCGTGCAAATTTCCATCGACTATTCTGCACGGGCAATTAGCGGCTCTTATGTAATTACAGACTTTTTGCCTGCGGGCCTTGCTCTTGTTCAAAATTCTGCACGTTTTGGAAGCCAAAGTTACGACTACCGCCATTGGCGTCATGCAACGGCAGAAGGGCAACGTGTTACCTTCTTCGATTTTAACGGACGGTTTGACAGGGTAAATATATATTACTACTATGCCCGTGTGATAAACCCCGGTATCTTTAGGGCCGAAGGCACTCTCGTACAAAGCCTGGGAGCTAGGGAGTATTTGAGCATTGGGGAATGTGTAATGCTGACAGTGCGGGGGTCGTAAGTAAGCAGGTAGGAATTTCTAGTTAGATCATCGCCGTATGTAAAAAACGGTATTTACCCTAATCGATAGTCGCATAGGGTAAATACCGTTTTATGGTTAATGCAATTTAACTTATTTCCACATTAACTTTTTTGTTTTCGTTAATTGCGGCGGCTTTTACAACAGTGCGGATGGCACGCGCAATGCGCCCTTGTTTGCCAATTACCTTACCCATGTCGTCGCCACCAACTTTAAGGCGCAAGATAGTAACGCCATCTTGCTCTTCTTCATGCACTTCTACCAATTCAGGTTGTGAAACCAGGTTTTTTGCTAATGTTACTAATAGATCTTTCATAAAATCCCAACCTTTAAACGCCAGATTTTTTCAAAAGGGCACGAACTGTATCTGTAGGCTGCGCACCTTTCGCAATCCAATCTTTTGCGGCTTCCGTGTTAATACGTACTTCTGTTGGCTGTTTTGTTGGATCGTATGTGCCAATTTCGTCTAAAGTTTTGCCACCGCGTGGAGTACGGCTGTCAGCAACTACGATACGATAGAAAGGGGCTTTTTTTGCACCCATTCTTTTCAAGCGGATTTTTACCATTCTAAATTCCTCTTTCTAATTGGGCTCTGCCCTAACCCCGCCACCTTTACGGTTCGCCTAAGGCGAACTGGCACTTGTACCAAAGGCTAAAACGTGTGGGCAGGAATAAATCCTGCTTTCGTTTCCTTCGGGAAGGGCATAGCTGTTTATTAATTTTTATCCGAAAAAGGGAAACTTCCCTTTTTTGCCGAATTTACCTTTTTTGCCAAACATACCACCCAGATTGCCTCCAGTGATATTTTTCATCATTTTTTGCATTTCTTCAAATTGCTTCAATAGGCGGTTTACTTCTTGAATTGTTCTGCCGCTGCCTGCGGCAATACGCCGCTTGCGTGACCCGTTTAGGATACTTGGGTTTGTGCGTTCGTCACGGGTCATAGATTGGATTATAGCTTGGTTATGCAGCATGGCTCCTTCTATATCTGCATTTTCCAGCGCAGATTGGTCAATGTTCATGCCTGGAATCATACCAAGCAAATCTTTCATGGGGCCCATTTGCTTCATTTGTTGCATTTGTGCTAAATAATCTTCCAATGTAAAAGAATTAGTACGCATTTTTTGTTCCAATTCGGCGGCTTGCTTTTCATCAAAAGCTTGCTGGGCCTTTTCAACCAGGGTCAATACATCCCCCATCCCCAAAATGCGGGATGCCATACGATCAGGATAGAAAGGCTCCATATCTTCCAGCTTTTCACCCATACCTACATATTTTACGGGCTTGCCCGTTACCGCTTTAACAGACAAAACCGCACCACCACGGGTATCACTGTCTAATTTTGTAACAATTATACCGTCCAGACCAAGTTTTTCGTCAAATGTTTGCGCCACATTTACAGCATCTTGGCCTGTCATGGCGTCTACAACCAGTAAAATTTCTTGTGGCTTTGCTATATTTCTAATTTGATGGAGTTCGTCCATTAGTTCATCGTCGATATGCAGTCGACCTGCAGTGTCTATAATAATAATATCGTTACTATTTTCGGCGGCGTATTCCAAAGCATTTTCCGTTATGGTTACGGGGCTAACTTTATCGCCCATCTCAAAAACCGGGATATTATATGTGTTGCCCACAATTTGTAACTGCTTAATAGCCGCTGGCCTGTAAATATCACAAGCCACCAAAAGGGGGCGTTTACCTTGCTTTCGCAATATGCCAGCAAGTTTACCGGTGCTTGTTGTTTTACCAGCACCCTGTAGCCCAACCATCATATATACTGTAGGCGGTTTTGATGAAAATGTTAACTGACTTTGGGAAGAACCCATTAGTTCCACAAGGTCGTCATGTACAAACTTGACAACCTGTTGGCCTGAGTTTATACCTTCCAAAACCCCCTGCCCTACAGCTTTTTCTGTAACGCCTGCAACAAAATCCTTAACTACGCGAAAATTCACGTCAGCCTCAAGAAGCGCAAGTCGCACTTCGCGCATGGCCTCTTTTACATCTTTTTCTGTAAGCGTACCCTTGCCACGTAATTTCTTAAATACATTTTGCAGCTTTTCGCCTAAATTTTCAAATGCCATAAGCTCAACCTCAAATCAATAGCTTATCAAGGGAATTTTTTATTGTGTTTACTGTCTCGAATATTTCTGTCAAGCCTAACCTATCTAATTTTTCCAAAGATAATTCAATTTCGCTAATTAACTGCTTTTGACTATGGAGTTTTTCTACCATACCAAGGCTTTCTTCGTATTTTTCAAGCTGTTGAGTAGCACGTTTTATAAAATCTGCCACAGCTTGGGGCGTAATTCCAAGCTCTTTGGCAATTTCCGCAAAAGAGCAATCATCTATAGTTGACATGGAAAAAATCTCTCGTTGTCTTTCTGTAAGCAATGCACCATAAAAATCGAATAGCAGATTATTCTTCTGCCTTGCCAAAAGAATATCACTTTTCATTTGCTACACATCCTTAAAAGGAAAACCCCTTGTAAAGTATTAAGCCTTTATAAAGTATAAGGGCTTTATCAGATTGTGTCAACCCCAAATTGCAATTACAATGTATCAATCATTTATAAAGCCTCATATATTTTATTTAAGGGGCAAAAAAACAGGACGCAATTTTTCTGCGTCCTGTTTCTCGTTACTATATGCAATTAGTTATTACAAGCTACCAGCCATTTGTCTTTCTTGGGCTTCGATCATTTTCTTAATAGTATATCCAGAACGGCGCACGGTGGATTCCGTGGAATCGCCGGTGTTTAGGCATATTTTTAGTTGCATGGTTTGGTTATCTTCGTCGCTTGGGGTTACATAAATCTTGTCAACGAAAGTGTTTACAATGCCGGGGGTAAGTTCCTGCTGGTTTGAGCTGAAATAACCAAGCAATTCATTCTTGAATTTTAGAATGTTCTTGTTCTGGTCGGCTCGCCCATCACGTTTTTTGTGCAGTTGCTTTAACTCCTGCTCTTTAGCGTGAAGTTCATCATTGCAGGCGTTGTTCCGCTTTTCAAACTCCGCATTGGTAAGTCGCCCCTCGATGTTCAACTCCAACAGTTTGTCCTTTTTGTCGTTAATTTTGGCAATGCTACTTTCTACTGTCTTGATGTCACTTTCAAAATCCGCACCGCTGTTCGCAGTTTTCAGATAGTGAAGATACTTGTCACAAATATCGTTGACACTGCTAGACAAGCCACTTAACACCTCGGTCAAAATTTCAACCAGTTCTTTTTCTTTAATGCCGTAAGTCTCGCAGCTATCCTTGCCGTTCTTAATCCTGTGGCTACATACCCATGTGACGGAATCATCATCCTTGCGGATTTTTCTCGCCTTCATATAAAATGGCGTGTTGTGTTCGGCGCACACGATTTTTCCTGTGAACAAATTGCCTGTTTTGTAGGACGTGCGGCGGCTTTTGATAGCCTCACTTCTGGCGGCAAAAACGGAGTTAGCTTTTTCCCAAAGTTCTTCGCCTACAATCGGCGGCACTTTGTCGTGGTCTTTGTACAGTTCCCATTCGTCCTCGGCTAAAAATTTCTGCTTTTTGGTGAACATATCAACCACTTTTACTTTATTGCCGCAGTAGTAGCCCTTGTATTTCGGGTTCGGGATAATATTGCGTAACACGTTTCGGTTGATTGCCCCACCTTTGAAATTACGATAGCCCTTTTCAAAGAGGATTTTCTCAATTTTAGGGGTACTGTAGTCGCCAGTGGCATACAAGCTGTAGATTAGTCGCACCATATCGGCTTCGTTTTCGTTTATGACCAGCTTGCCATTATCCTTATCGTAGCCATAAATGCGAGAATTGCCCATAACTACGCCATTTTTAATGGCTTGGCTGTGTCCAAAGCGTATGCGGCTTGACAATTTGCGGCTTTCTTCTTGGGCTAGACTGGACATGATGGCAAGGCGCATTTCGCTGTCATCGTCGATAGTGTTAATGCTGTCTTGTTGAAACCACACCGCCACACCACTGTTTAGCAATTCCCTTGTAAACTGAATGCTGTCCAGCGTGTTACGTGCAAAACGGCTAATCTCTTTTGTTATAACGAAGTCGAAGTTGCCCGACTTGGCATCGGCAATCATTGTGTGGAAGTTCTCACGCTTTGTTGTAGTTATTGCGCTTAAACCCTCATCAATGTACCGCCCCACAAGCTGCCAGTTGTCGTTAGCTGTGATGAAATTTTCGTAGTACGCCTGTTGGTTGTTGAGTGAGTTTAGCTGCTCGTCCTTTTCTGTGGAAACACGAGCGTAGTAAACTACTCGTAGCGGCATATCCGCCAAAGTTTTGCCTGTTGCCTTGATTGTGTTTCTTGTTTGATAAATATCCATTTGCTATCACCTTTCCTTATTGGAATACTAGATTTTCCAATAGTTAAGGCGACAATTTAATTATGCTTGCATTATATAGTAAACTGTCGCCCCAAACAAGGTTTAAGGTTATTTGGCATTTATTGTAGATGTCGATTGCATGATTTGACGTTCAATATTCATTTTTGTTTTCTCGTCTATTAGTCCTATAGAAAAGGCTTTTTTGTTCATCATTTGTAAAACTATGCTATCGTAAAATGTTGTGTTGATGTTTTCGGTGGTTTTGTTTTTTGCCATTAAATTTTCCTTTCTGTGTTTGGATTTACTGCACTTGTGTTTGAAAGTATCGCCATTAACGTTGATTATTAGAACATTTTTGTCGAAACCATTTTGAGATATTCACTGTGGCAAAACACAACATCAAAAACACACCGTAATCGACCAGAAAATTATTTAGAACAATATCATTAAAATAACCAGCTATGTCGTTTCCGATGAAAGCATAATGTGGACTGAGAATGCAGATAGTACAGTAAAGAAGTTGAGATGCGCAGGTTTTAATACTATAAACCCTAAAACAAATAATATTGACAAGCGATAATGAATTAGATAAAATAGTTACAAAACATGATTTGTATAATCGTGATTATAAGTGTGAGGTGTGTAATGTTCATAGGGCGAGAACGAGAATTAGAGTTTTTTAACGACAAATATAATGCTCCCGGCGGACAACTAATCGTTCTGTATGGGCGCCGGCGCATTGGGAAAACCGAAACGTTGCATAAGTTTTGCGAAGGAAAGCCGCATGTTTTTTATTCATGCCGTGAGTTGTCAGACGCAAAACAACTCACAGCTTTTTCAGAACGCTTATTAAGATCTGGTAGCCCAGCATCTAAATATATCAACACTTTTCAAGATTGGGAAACGGCACTCCAAGGGGTTTTGGAGCTGCCAAATGACGGCGAAAAAAAACTGTTGATTATCGACGAGTTCCCTTACATGTGTAAAGCGAACCCATCAATCCCATCTATTTTGCAGATTCTATGGGACAGACTACTTAAAGATAGCAATATAATGATAGTCTTATGTGGCAGTGCGATGAGTTTTATCGAAAAAGAAATCTTATCTGAAAAAAATCCTCTATATGGACGCACTACTGGAATATATAAAATGAATGAGTTGCCATTTGAAGATGCCATTAAATTTTTCCCTGATTATAGCGATGAAGATAAAATGCTAGCGTACTCAATATTAGGTGGGATTCCCCATTACCTACGACAATTTGACCCTCTGCTTGCACTTCGTGAAAACATTATTAAAAATGTTTTAACTAAGGGATGTGTCCTTTATAGTGAAGTAGAGTTCTTGATTCGCCAAGAGTTGCGTGAGCCTGCATTATATAACACGGTGATAGAGGCTATCGCACTTGGTAATACACAACTTAACGATATTTACACAAAAACTCAGATTGAGAAATCAAAGATAAGCGTATATTTGAAAAATCTTATGGAACTTCAAATATTAGAGCGTGAATTTTCGATTCTATCTGCAAAGGGAGCTGCATCAAGCGGAAAAGATCAAGCTACTTCAACGCGGGGTTTGTATCGAATAACAGATAACTTCTTTCGCTTTTGGTATGGTTTCGTATTGCCTAATATATCCGACTTAGAGACCGGAGATGCTGATGGCGTTTACAAGTATATCGTTGAGCCACAGTTGAACCACTTCGCATCACCTATATTTGAAACCGTGTGCCGTGAATTCATTCGTAGAAAAAACAGGTTGGGAGAATTGGCGTTCCGAATTTCAAAACTTGGCAGATGGTGGGGCAAAATAAATAAAGCCGTCCTTGGTACAGACAATGGAAAAGAAAAATGGGTTGCCATAGACTCCGAAATTGACATTGTTGCTATTGATGCAAAATCTATAAATTACATTTTGGGCGAATGCAAATTCCGCACTACGGAGGTTGACATATCTGACCTTGAACGACTAAAAGAAAAATCGTCCGTAGTTAAAAAAGGTGCAGATATAAAATATGTATTGTTTTCTAAATCGGGCTTTACGAAAGGGCTAGCTGACAAAGCAAAGACAGATGAGAGTATACTGCTTTTTTCAATGTCAGACATTATGGTAGACTAAGTAGGCTACACAAATCAAAAGTATGAAAAATGGCGATTTCGCTAATAAGTATGAAATGCCACCTCAAATAAATTTTAGTACACTAATTTTATTATTTATTTCTCTTAATTTGATAAGACTGTCGTTCCAATGGCTGTGCCTTTTTTGTTTTCGCTTGGTAACTTTCATTTCTTCACACCTCCTAAAGTTCTGCCCTTCCGTACCGAAACCGTGCATACTATGGCTTTTGCTGACTCACCACCTAGATATTCGCCATGCGTGGTACACCAAAAAAGGAATTTGCAACTATATAGGTGCAAACTCCTTTGCCGAAATCGCTTTAGCATTTTACTTAGGTAAGAGAATATTCTTACTAAACGATGTGTATCGCCTCTACGAAGACGAACTATCCGCATGGGGCGCAGTTCCCTTAAAGGGCGAGCCGGGGTACATTAGTCACTAATTTTCACAATGGTCATCGAGCCTTGTGACCCGTTAAATTTAAGCTGCGGCAGGGTGATATATCCGGTACTGTATGGCTTTAATGCCAGTGTTTCCGTAAAGCCCGGCAGTACCATCGTAATATATGAACCGGCCACGGTATTACCGTCTTGAAGCACCATGCCTGTCATCATTTGGGTGGTATCGGAATAATAACGTATATCCGTCACGCCTGATGCACGCAATACGTCAACCGTCCACGTTATCAAAAACACGCCGGATTGCAACGTGATTGTGCCATCTATGTTGTTAACAATTACGCCGTCATCCTTAAAAGTTCTGGTTTTAAATGGGATTGCAGTGCCAGCAGCAACCGTTGGTGTGTCGCCAGATATCTCTACAAAACCTGCCCAGAATGAGCAGGATAAA
>Ga0123355_10001504_pt1 | contig 32507 bp, 44 predicted proteins | sample TergutEmb28metaG_3_FD_89872 | JGI IMG/M metagenome (GOLD analysis project Ga0123355, IMG submission 89872) | Embiratermes neotenicus P1 segment gut microbial communities from Petit-Saut dam, French Guiana - Emb289 P1 | ecosystem: Host-associated > Arthropoda: Insects > Digestive system > Gut ...
ATTTACCCGTTCCAGCATTATTGGAGATTACGGCGAGTTTATTCACCTACTGAATAATTATGATATAAACTATTTTCTCCACGATGTTAACCCCAATCGGGTGCTCATGAATTTAGTTGAATTGATCTACGACGCCAACGGCGGTACAGGCGGGCCTCTCCGTGTTGGGCATCCTGTGAACGCTTGGGTTAGAGCGGACTCTGTGCATACGGTACTTACGTGCTTGGCCGCAAATATTACTGCACCTCCCGGCTATGGGCTTGCAGGCTGGAGCACAGTATACGATGGAAGCGGCAGATTTTACGATGTGGGAAGTGAAATAAATTTAGCTGATAATATACCTATAAATGGCAATATAACTCTGTTTGCCCAGTGGGCGCGATGGACAGTGACCTTTAACCTAAACGGCGGTACGTATATGGAGGCGGCAATCAAGCGCTTTTGCTACAAACAGTGCCCCATGGACAAGACGCAACTGCGCTGAGTGCAGACCCAACACGCGAGGGCTATACATTTACCGGTTGGGCTCCCGCACTGAATCTTACTAATGTGACAGAGGACAGAGAATTTGCCGCTCAGTGGACACCTGTGCCGCTCGCTGTAACATACACTGTCACCAGTATAGCACCGACAACCTTTACACTGGCAGTTCCTAGCCCGGAGACTTTTGCACATAATTCTAGTGTGGAAGTAGCTCCTGCGCTGACGACTACAGAGACGACGCACAATGGAGTGCCCGGCACATGGACATTTAGCGGCTGGACAACAGCGAGCCCGGGTGTAACTCAAGCGAACATCGGCAGTGGTGCGTTTTATATGCCAAACAATAATGTAATCTTCAGCGGATATTGGACATTCACACCAGCTGGTGGCGGAAATAATGGCGGCGGCACTCCCGGCGGCGGAACTCCTGGCGATGGAACTCCCAGCACAGGTTCGGGACAAGGCTCTGTCGGCACCACTCCGGATTATCCTGAGCATGACAATCCCAATCCCTTCTCACCGTATCATAACTCATTCATTATCGGACGACCCAATGGGCGCATTTACCCCCATGACAACATGACTCGCGCAGAGGTTGCAACTGTGTTCTTCCGCCTTTTGAGTGATGAGTTCCGAATTCAAATGTGGGATCAGCAGAATCCGTTCTCCGATGTAAACGGCGCACACTGGTTTAACAATGCAGTGTCAACTATGGCCAACGCAGGCGTTGTGCAAGGTCGCCCTGACGGAACGTTCCAACCGAACCACCCCATCACCCGTGCCGAGGTAGCGGCGATTACCGCAAGATTCTTCAACGAGACGAGTCAAAATCCGAGCGCGTTTGTTGACACCGCCGGGCACTGGGCAGAGGGGTATATTGATTTGCTGGCTGATTTCGGCTGGGTACAAGGCTCCGGCAACGGAATCTTCAGACCCAATGACCCGGTGACAAGGGCTGAGGTAGCGGCAATTGTCAACCGTATGCTGAATCGTGTGCCAGAATCTATCGACAGTTTGCTTGACGAACGGATGCGATGGCCTGACAAGACGAACCAGGGCGCTTGGTATTACCTGTATCTGCAAGAGGCCAGTCATTCTACAGAGTTTGAGCGTCTTGTAGGCGGCTATCTGAATTGGACTGAGCTATTGTCTCACTTGGAATGGCAGCTTTTGGAGCAACCTGGTTCAAGGCCATACGACATTAGCGTTTCAAGAAGATAATCATAGGGTCTGCAATCCATCGAGTTGATGAGCAAGGTCTTCGTTTGTGAATTGATTTTGTGAATAATTCACACATGAGACAGCTTGGGCTGCTGGGAGACGAACCGTTTTGGGCATTCGACTCTCGGCAGCCTTTATGCTCACCTAATTCCAATCCTCATTACTTAATCGGCGTTGCAGCTCCTTTAATCGCGCTTTGTGCTGCTCAAAGTCTGGAACATACCGCCTGACAAGCGCCCAAAAATTCGACGAATGATTCATATGCGCAATATGCGCGAGCTCATGAACAACAATATAGTCAATGGCTTCATCATCAGCCATGATCAAAGTCCATGAAAAATTCAATGAACGTTTTGACGAGCAACTCCCCCATCTCGTTTTGGCGCTATTTACTTTTACTTCATATGCTGACACCTGCATTAAAGAAGAAAATTTATAAACTCTTTCGGTTATATCACGCTTTGCAAGCATCTTATATATTTCAACACAATATTTCTTAATTTGCTCCGGCGTCAAATTCAAAGGCATGTAAAAAGAGCCCTCATCATCATCAAAGCCAATGGTGTTCTCAGGCTTTCCGACTATAGGATAAAAAAAACCGCGATAAACTAAAAGGCTTCCATAATCAAGAGAAAACTGCTCTTTGTTTGAAATTCGCAAACGCGAATGCATGAGTTTTTCCTCAATCCATCTCTCTTTTGAAAAAATAAAGCTTTCAATACTTGCAATCGGAGCAGAATAAGGGGCGCGAACTTCAACTAAACCGTCACGAATATGAATCGCAACGGTTTTTCTGTTTGAACGCTTTAAAGTGTAGTCATGTATCAATATTACAAACCTCACTATGAGTCAAAATAACTCATTCTCTGTTGTTCGCCAGCGCTTTTATTGCATCTTCTGATAAACGGTATATTGACCAGTCGGTTACCGCTTGCGCTCCAATTGATTTATAAAACTCAATACTATCAGTGTTCCAATCCAGGCAAACCCATTCCATACGGCCAAAGTCACAATCTTCAGCCATTTGCGCAAGTGATTTGAGCAAAGCTTTGCCAATGCCCCTTCCCCTATACTCCGGCAATACAAACAAATCTTCGAGGTACAAACCGGCCTTGCCTAAAAAAGTAGAAAAATTTGTAAAATACAACGCAAAACCGACTTCTTTGCCATCGACCACAGCAAAAATCACCTCGGCAGCCATCTTGTCAAACAGCCATTCTTCAAGCCTTTGCTCAGTTGCAATAACCGAACCTTCAAGCTTCTCATACTTTGCCAGACTTTGAATAAAGCTGAGAATAAGGGCACAGTCTTCCCTTTGTGCGACTCTGAACTCTATCATATGTAAATCTCCTTTTATGTGATGCAATTATACGATGTTGACCGCCTTATAGTCAACATCATATAGATGATTCCCTCATTTATCTTTTAGCTGACGGGGCTTCAATGTCAGACAGTGGGGTTTATGCTTCGCGTGGCAACAAAAGGTATCCCGGTGCCACATATGTTTTCAACAACAACTTGCCCCTCCTCTACCGGAGCAACAAGCACAACTGAATCAAGTTGCTGCATCGCTTCAAAAACTAATTCCTTTGGTATTGGAGACCGTGACTTTACCGGGCAACGTCGCAACGCCGCCCCTTTAACCCAAACTGTAGAGGTCAAAGTACGCAGGGGGTTTAAAACTTCCTCTTGAGCATACATCTCACCGTTTTGGCATATATTCCCACTCACTATTAAATTGTCAGAAATATTTAGTAAACAACCCTTTGGACAAAGAATACAAACCATATTGTTCATAGTTACATCTTTCTATTTTTGTGCCGAATCGCTGCTCATCTTTAGCGACCCTGTTTTTCAAGCAACCGCAAATCAGCATCCACTTTCTGACATAGCAAATGTCGCAGCAGCAGCTCCGGCATTCATAGCTTCGACCGTCACACTGTCAACGATATCATGGATAGTAAGTGCATTGCCGCATACAAAAACACCGGGTACAGACGTTTGAATTTTTTCTCTGTCTATAAGAATTCCGGCATGATTTGCCAACTCATTCTCTGGTATCAAACCCACAGACATAAGAACCGTATCACAATCAAACGACTGCTCTGTACCTAAAATGGCTCTGCGGTTTTCATCCACCTCAGAAATCGTAACACCCTCTACCCTTTTTGACCCTCTTATCTCCGTGACTGCGTGTGACAAAAGCAAAGGAATATCGAAATCGACCAAACATTGGCTTATATTTCTTGCAAGTCCACCTGAGTGCGGCATGAGCTCCACACAAGCCAAAACACGGGCTCCTTCAAGCGTCAAACGCCGAGCCATAATCAACCCAACATCACCGCTGCCAACAATGACTATGCGTTTACCCGGCATATAACCCTCTATATTGACGTAACGCTGTGCCGTACCAGCAGTGATTACACCGGCAGGTCTGAATCCTGCGATTCCGACAGCACCACGTGTACGCTCCCTGCACCCCGTAGCCAACACAATACTCCGTGCCTTATATATGAGATAACCTGAGCTTTTGCCCGCTATATGCACCTGCATATCCTTTGTGATTTCTAAAACCATGCTGTCTGTACGCACATCAATTGACTTGCTTTGAATCTGTCTGATAAAACGTCCTGCATACTCAGGCCCAGTCAGCTCCTGCTTAAAATACTCAATACCAAATCCGCTGTGAATGCATTGATTGAGAATACCCCCAAGTTCACTGTCCCTTTCGACGATGAGTATCTTGCGCAAGCCCCGCTGCCATGCTCCAAGAGCCGCAGCCATGCCGGCAGACCCACCACCAATGACAATTAAATCATATTGCTCCGCAAGTATGGTTTTCATATGTTTAGCCAAACTGCCGCGTACCAGTTTTGTTGCTCATCCTTGTTCCTAAGGGCCTTCAATGGCAACCCTAGTTTCTTTGCAGTAGCAAATACATCCACACCAACACTGTGAAATGATGGGCGTGCCATCTTGATATTTCTGCAAGCCTCACCCGACCGACCGGCACAATCAGCACAAAGCGCACAGTCAGACATAGAAAATGCAAGTGCGTCACCATCAAAATAAGCCTCGCGCTCAATTTCAAACGATGCTTTCTGAGCCACCCTCTTATCGGGAGAATGAACAATCAAAACCGTCTTATACTTTCTCAGCATACGCTCATACTCTCCGGGCGTCAATGCACCAGGACGCGAAGGGCAGGTGCAGCCCTTACCCCAATCGGAACAACCAAACATGCACTTGAAAAGCGTCCTGTCATCAAAAACAATATCATCTGGCGTCACAGCAATCACATTTGTTGCACCAAACTTCTGAGCCAGTTGCACATATTTACTCACAATATTTCACCTTCCAATCCTTTCAAACAAAAACTATTGACAAAACAACATGCCTTGTTGTAAAATAGCCTCCGCCGGTGAGGACGATTAGCTCAGCTGGTAGAGCTTCCGCTTGACGTGCGGAAGGTCAGCGGTTCAAGTCCGTTATCGTCCACCACCCAAAACCCTTGCAGTCGCTACGATTGCGGGGGTTCTTCTTTTCAAGCGCCAAAGATTATTGATGCATTGCCCCCAGAATTGCCCCCGAACCATTTTTGCAAATATGCGTGGAAGTATACCATGCGCTGATCACAATTGCAATAAAAAGAAATCATAATGGCAGAGGGCGGACACCCCACCCTCTGCCGGTAAACTTATGCGTAATCTGATCTTCTTCGCCAATTCCGAGACAAAACGAACGTTCCAGCATTGTTCAAAAACAGAACAAACCGATTCGAATAAGGTCCGCCTGTTCCCGGTGGCTTAAACCGTCCTGTTGAAAGGTTTTTCCCTGTGCAAATGCTTCCGTGAATATCGAGAGTAAGCGGAATCAGAACGCCCTCTTTACTCCTGTACCCACTTCCAACAAAATCCATTCCGGGAAATGCTGGGTCAGATGGAATCAGCCCGGCACAACCAAAGCGCCCGCCATCATACTGCTCATCAACCAAATGTCCGACTTCGCCATCAAATGCGCCACCGTCAATTTCAGGGCTTTCAAGCGTGTTCCCCTCTCCACCAATTACATCCCCGCTAAAGTGTTTTCGGTGTACGGTTTTTGAGAAGTTAAGCCCAATTTCCCCACGGTCATGAAATCCGCAAGGAACTACATTGATATAGGTATCGAGCGGAGCAGCTTCAAATGGCGTTTCCCGATCGATGGTCAGCGTGTAGTAGTATCCTCGTTTAAGGCATTCCGTGCTCGCAGTGATAATGTATGACTTCTTTTCGTCCTTTACAAGGATCGGTTCGGGCGGACAACAGCCTTTATGCAGGACAGTTTCGGCGATAACCTCATCTGTGTGTATAGTCAGCTGCGTTGCGTCCAATCGTTTCATTTCTTTACGTGACGGCACGGGGAAGGAGTATCCGTTAAACTCTCGACAACGGCACTCGTTATTACAGCCGCACATAAAGTTGTGCGTATGCATTAATGTATGCATGGTAGCTCTCCTTAAAAATATATGGTAGCGGAGAGAGTTCAGCCATCCGTTGCAACGTCCGGGGATAGCCAAACAATTACCGCCCGTAAACTGCGCTCCGGAAACGCAGATTTACGCGGTGATGATTAGCAGGCTATCGGCCTGCACGCGCCGTCAAATGGATAAGGCGCTGGTGGGTGAACTGGATATGCAGGCATAACCGGCTTCGGCTGCAAGCACATCACGGTTTTTAGATAATTAAGCTCTTCGCCTTGCTTGCGGATAATGTCTTGGTCAAATCTACGCTCAAGCCCATCTATGCGCCCGATTATCTCACCCTTGGATTGCAATCCCAAAATTTCAGAATTTTTAAACCCAATAGCCATTTCATAGCGGTGGTCGCTATGCGCTTTCGCATCCTCTGCCGACAGTCTCCAAGCTGTGTCTTTCATTTCATCTCTGACGTTCGCAAACTGAGTCATCATGTCGCGCTCCACGTCCCAGATTTTTTCGTCGGTACAATGGTTGCTGTGGACTCGTCCACCTAGCCCACCGCCCAACAATCCGGCGGTCAAAAGCCCCTCTCCTAGTCCGTCAGATTTGCGGTTGTCGTCTCTGCGCCAAAATATAAGCGCAAAAAAGATTATTACAAGCGCAAAAAGCCATGTGTGACTATAACCTGCACCATCATGACCACCCGTTGACGTCATAACATTTGGAACTTTTCCTGTGTTTTCGTATACCATTTTTGTACTCCTTTCTTCATCGTTCTATAAAAACAGGCAGCCTGTATTTACGACTCGTCTTTATGGTATTCCTCATAAAACTTCAAGTCCCTCTGAACATCCTCTTCGCTCGCTGCGTCGTGACGGACTCTCTCGTGGTCATCATGCTCTGGAAGATGCTTCACATGTTCGTCCTCAGTTACCCTTTCGATTTGCGGTAATCCTGTCGCGATTTTTTTAATAACAGGAGATAATGCAAGCCCAAGACCGGCCCCTATAAGTAATCCTGTTTCTAGTGATTTATCCATCATTTTGCACCTCCAAAAAATGATACAATCTTTCCGAATATGCCCAATTCTTTTGCGCACGAAATTATGTAAGGCAAGGCCTCGTCTGCATTTTTTTGCTTTAACACTTGATAGTGCTGCATGTTCGCAAGCCTTGACGTATCCCACCCTTTAGCCTGTGCAACTTGCTCTAAAGCGCCAAGCGCCATGCCAGGTGTTGCATATTGCATAGGGTTAGATAATATATTTTGACAAATCTGTGGTGCTTCTGACGGAAGCATTCCTTTATTAATCATGTGATTCATTGCACTATTTAACACGTTAGGGATCATTTCCCATTCTCCTTTTTTACAAATTTCCCATCGGCATCACGCTTTGGGCTTTTCGATTTCGTATCGCTCTTTGCCAAACGCTTTAACAACTGCTTAATTTCAGCCATTTCACGCTCCAAACAATCGAATCTTTCGCAAAACTTATCACCACTTGCAGAGGCTTCCGCCTGCGCTAAAAAGTCAATCGCGACAGGTTCTGTTGGAAGCGCTTCTGGCTGGTAATATTTGGTTAGTGTTTTCGGTATGGTTGCATCATGCCATGCTGTTAAAAACTTATCGCTCGCTTGAACGTAAAAGTTCAACCGTTGTCCAGATTGTATAAACACCCAATTTGTTATGTGCTGCTTTATGTCGTCTTCCGTATTAACTGTAATCAGCGGAGGGGCTTGGCTTTGCTGCTCGGCCCCGGGTTGCCCACTGCCATAAAGTCGAGCTTCCATGTCTCGCATTTTCTGTTGGAGACTTTCAACCTCTCCTCTATAGCTTGGTTGCGGAATCATTGGCCGGCCATAGATGTCTTGCGGGTAATAGCTCATAAAAGTTCTCCTTATTTAGATAAGGGTAAAGTTTTCTTTCCTTGTTTTTTTCTCATAGGGTTCAGGCGTCTCAACGCAGCTTGCGCCGTGGCTCTATCCCTTTGCTGATTGGCTCTGCGATACGCTGCCATCAGCCCTTTTTCGGAAGCAACCCAGCGCCCACCACGCATAACTTTATATGGGTACTTTCGCACTCCCGGCTTCAAGAATGCAGAGCGTGGCATATTCCCCCTTGCCTTAGACCCTACCGGCGGGGCTTTCCATCCACCTCTAGTTGTTGGTCGCCTTATTGCCATAACTACATTCCAGCATGGGCAGACTGAAGGCGTTCGTCTTTTATTTTGTCAATCCCAGCTTTCCTATAAAGGTCGTAGTTGTTCGCAAGCAGCTCATGTGCTTCAAGATTTAGCCTTGCATGGTGCATAATTGCATCCCAGTGTGCACCTTTCAGCTCGTCCTCGCCGGATGGCTCTAAAGTTTCAAGCCACCGCTCATGGCGCTCGAGTATTCCGCAAATCTTATCCATTTAACGCATCCTCCTTTTGCAGGTCTTTTGGTATACATTTTTCACAAAGGTCACGCCTTGCATCAATTGCACTAGTCAGAACCTCCAATGTTCCGTTCCCTAGGTGCATTGCTATCAACCAATTGGCTGCAGCCTGGCTGTGTCCTAATCCTATTAGTTTTCTTGATATTTTCTGTATGTCCATAAAATCATCCCGCTATTATGATAAAACAAAAAACCGCACCCAAAAGCGCATAAAAGTGCTTTCAAAGTGCGGTTAATCGGCGTTGTGCCTAAATATTAAAATTTTTATTGGGGGTTTTGACTATTGCAATTGAGTCTGGTTGATGGTATTATGCATGTATCTTTTAACCTTAACTTTCAGGAATTGAAACAAATTTAACTGCATCCCCATAAAAAAGAACCTTGACCAAATCAGGGTTCTTCTTTGTTTGACATTAATATTATGAAACCTGCACCCCTTTCTCCACTTGTGGAAGATAGCACACTATCCTCCATTCTATTTTTCCATCTTCTCCCGCCCACATGTTGTTGATACGTTGTCTTATGAGGACACAGCATCGCTGTCCAACATTAAAGTTGCTGTCTTTTATTCGACTGTAGCGTTTCGCTTCTGGGCTCCCATAATGGAAGTGGTGCGCTCCGGGGCTTGCATCACCAAAGAGCACAATGCCTCGCTCCGCAATGTCGTCCCCGTATTTGCAAATTATTGCATTTGCGAACTTGTGCGGATCCTTGTATATCCGCAGAAGATTGGGGCGCTCGATTTGTTCAAGCGTCTCATTTGGGGAAGTTTTTTATTTATTTCCCCAAATATTTTAAAATGGCTTTATTTACAAACCCCGCCATGGTCTCACCATCCTGATCAAGCTTGGTTTTCCATGCTTCCGCAAGGCTTGCCGGAATCGCAACGCTAGGGCGGAACATGTTTTTTTCGCCCACTTGTTTCTGACAGCCGCAGAAGTAGTTGTCTTCCGGCGTGGGAAGATTTTAACTTCTGCGACAAACTCTAGGCACGACGCCATGCCCAAATAGACTTCTGTAGTATCGGTTATTTCGCCGATACTTTTCAGAAAGTTTTTTAATTATTTTTCTAAATTATAAATTTATATCAACACAGATGAAGAATTTTGTCAATAAAAAATAACCCCAAGCATATCGCTTGGGGCTAACTCGACCGATTATTAAACTCATGTTTTAGGCGCTTGTATGCCTTGCGTTTTATTCGGCTAACTTGTGATGGGTCACAATGCAGCTTTTCTTCACCGACTTTCCACCTCGGCCAGTCTTCGATATCGCAATAATATACCGCCAAAAACTCACGTTCTGGAAGCAACTCTCGCAACATCGCCGCTGCTCGCGGCTTGGTAAAATGCCTTAGAATCTCACGCACCATTTTGTGTGACTGCTCCAAGGTTTCACCTCATCCTTTGCCTAATTCGCTTTCTGAATCATCCGCTGTTGAAAGAACAAGCTCCGAATCATATCCTCAGTGATATCAAGGTCCGTGGGCAGCCCCTCTTCGTCAAGTGGGGTCATTCCTCTCCCCGTAACAATTCCGTCGGCAATCCACCGTCGGACTTGTGATTGGGCCCATCCCGGAACATCCTGTATTGTCATTATTCTAGGCATGTCGTCCTCCAAAATACTATTAAAATCCTCAAATGGCACAAGCCCAGGGCAGACCCATCCGTTAAAATCCCGGTGTCCATAAAACCTTTGAATGTTTACAAACCCTGCACCACCCTGATTTGTGGGCGTAATCAACCACCGGTTAAGTGCGTGAGCCGTGTCGATCATCTGCTGTGGAGGAATAGCGTTTGACCAATTCCCACCAAACGCTATTCCTATAGTGTGCCTGTTGACTGACCGGGGTCTAAATTGATTTAAAATTGTCTGATCGTACCTCAAAGTGTTTGTGCCGGGGATATTTTGACCGACTGCCGTATGATTTGCAATTCCATCAAGGTTCGAAACCATTTGCCAAACATCTCCGGGGAGTCCGTTATCTGGAGCCGTGGGCATAGGAATAATAAGCTGATATCCGGTGTTGCTATTCCTCATATGCGCTCGCGCAGAGGTTGCCGGACCATAGGCATGATGATACACTACTGCTGTTGTTGTGTCTCTGTTGCCCCGCCCATGATGACCCAGCCCCCGGGACAGGTCAATGAGCCGTATCATTTACTGTCCTTATCTATACACGTATCGGCTATAAAGTAGCAGACTACAGAAAGAGTCGCCGTTATTGTTACAGTGATTAAATCCGAGGCTGTTTCACTTAATCCTAACCCGGCGGCAATAGCCACCACTATAGCCGGCAACGCCCATAGCAGCTTTTTCTTTATTTTCTTTTTCATTTCGAGTCCTCCTAATCTGTCACAATCTGATTTGCTGCGACACGGTTAATGTGTCGATAGTAAGCTTCTTGCGTAGGCTCAGCGCGTTTAAGCGCTGCGTCCATTTTTCCATTAACCCGGCCCTCCTTGAGTGCATATGCCGTCGCTACGCTCAGCGACATGTTTGCGGATTGCAAGCTCATGGACAACGCTGATTCTTTCGCACGCAATTCATTATCGACCTTACGCTTTTTCGATTCGCGGCTAATCATTGCGATTAACACTGCTTGTAAGATTCCGAAAGCCCCTGCTATAATGTATCCTATATACCCCTCAAAAATACCCATTCTACGCCTCGTTCCGTTCGATTTTTTCCCACTGCCATACCCCAGGCGTTCCGGGCGGCCATACACACGGAATCATATCTCCAATGGCACGCCATGCGGTATCTTCATACAAATAATATAGCCCTGCAAGCACATCCATGCCGAAAACAAACGGTATTGGGTTTTCGGGCGTGCCAGATGCACCATTTTGTATTGGACGATAAATCGCAAGAGTATCAGCGCTGGGTGGTTGATGCAACTCTGAGGTAACGCCGTTAGGCGGCATGACTCTAAATAGCTGCCCATTATTCTTTATAACTTGCCCGTGCGCAAAAAACCTACCTGGAAACCATGGTTCCCATATATCAGGAGCAAGCAACGCCTCGTCATCAGAAAAGATGCCAGACTGCCGCTGCAAGGCTATTTGTTCCATTGCCCTTAATTGCTTTACCCTTTTCGCCTCGCTTCGTCTAAACATAACCGCCTCCGTAAATTATTGATATAAACTCCCCTACATCTACTATATCTGGGTCAGGTGGTGGTAGTGGTGGTGGGCGCTTACCGGTGGTCATCTGGGTGACAACCATTATCTTTTTATATACTGGTGATGTTTCCAAATCTGGATTCCACTCTTCGTCTTCGCCCAAATCATCAGGCGGTGGGGGGTATCCCCATTCTTCGCCAACCTCGACATTCCTTTCAACAACCTCGATGTCAACAAATGGCTTCGCCTCCTCCCACACTTCATAAAACTCTTCCGGCACTAGCGCCCATCCGTCCGGAATACTGATGGGGTCAATGTCGCTATCCACATTATTATGTGCACCATTATCCAATGGGATTATCTCTAAAGTTAACATATTTCCTCCTTATCCAATTACAACCCACCTATACGTAACACCGGCCGCATTAAGGGGGTTAGATCCGTGGTCATCTCCAAATGTAGGCATCCTAATTGTCTCAAATCCCGTAGCGAGTCTATTCACAAAAGACCTTGGCGGGGACCCCCATAAATTCCCGGCTTGAGGGAATCCGCCAGCACCCACCGGCGCTGGCGGAACTGCATGTGTTGTGAATCCGCCGTCTGCATTATTAATAAATATCATCATTGGGTGAAAATCGGTTGGCACGAAATTATTCGCAGCACCAGTTCCAACATAGATTCCATCTTGGAATCGGCTCATCCTACCGGTTGCCGGCAATCCTAAAAATGTCCTTAGGTGTGCGGATGATGCGTGTCCATTATTCGCCCAGCCATTCCCAAGCACCGGCACAGCTGATATAGCTGGGTTAAACGTGCCAAATAAAGTTGATAGCAGGCTATTTGACCCAGCGAGAGTTGCGACACCAGTCCCCCCTTGCGACGGGCTTACCCGGCCATTTTGCGGCACAAGTAAAATATCTTGCCATGGGTGCACTGTTCCTCCCACAGACCATCTCAGCCTGATAACCGGCTCTGGGTTTAGGTTAAAGGCCAGTATGATATTCCATGCATCAAATAAGTTTATCCCTAGAACTTGAAATCGAGATACACCTGGCACGCCAACAACTGTACTTTGAGCGTCTCCAATATAAAGTCCCGGCGGGGCTTCCCGAATCCAGTCATTAATATTAGGTGTCATAGCCCTAGGGATTAGCCTTGACCCGTCTATCCCATTAAAAAGGGCAAGCAATTCGGCTAATGCGTTGTTCGGCGTTGCATTGTCTCCAGCTAAATTAAGTGCAGCCGAAACAATATCGTCAAGCAATGTGGCTTTATTTATGGGTGTGCCCTCAACTTCCGGCTCGTCATCTAGCCGGAAGTATCTATGCCCTAAAAGGACTCCGCTTTCATCTTCCTCCGCAAACCTTATTGCATTATTAGGCGTGACCTTTGTGCTTATTCTGTCTACCATTTATAACAATCCTCTTTTCTGCCCTGAGCTAAACGTTCCACTCCACCTAGTCGCGGATTCAAGCCCTGCGATTGATATTGTAATGTCTAGTAATATTCGCTCAACATTGTTCAGTTTCAGGTAATGAGTCCATGGCAAGTCCGGCACGCTGGGGGTCGTTGGACTGGTAAATCCGGTAGCCCTCAATGACTCTAGGTCAAGCCTGAATGCGTTGATATCCGACTCCCTCGGCATGTCGGTCATCACCCATGTCTCTTTGCTTTGTAAAGGCGCGGTAAACACACCCAGCAAATTCAGTCTATTCTGCACATACCGCAAATTATTCGCAATTCTATTTAGCGTCCAATGGCTTCTTGCCCCAATATTTTCTGTTAAGTTCCCTCGATTTTCGTTTGCGTAAACAACGTCCTCATACGTCCTGTTGATTGCAGGCATTTGCCAATTCATCAGCGTTCTCTCCTAACCACGTCACCCACTATTTCCAATTGCGTCCTATTTGCCCTGAGGTCACAAGTCATCGAAGATATGACTCCAACTACCGAGTTTCCTCGCGTTTCAAGTTCTGCTATATACCCAACCTCCAAGTCATCAAGAACACAGTCTCGCTCAATGTGCACTCGGCTTTGGTAATACGCCAACAGGCGCCCTGCTAGATAATCGCCTCTGTCCGGGCTTACGAGGGTATACCCCTCCACGCTTTCTGTTATGCCTACGCTTCCTGCACGTGGCGGGGCTTTGACCACATGTGTCAACAGACTGTGGTCGAATGCGCGTCCAGTTACGGTTATCTCAACAGTCTCTGATGTAACGTTTAGCACAACATAATTAACATGGCTTACTACGATTGTCGCACTGGATGAGACCGACACAGAATGCAGCGGCTCGGTAAACCGAATTTCATTTCTGCCAAGAGGCAAAACCCCTCTAAATGCTTGAACGTCCTCGACAATAGGGCTATACCTGTGCGAAATAACCGACACTTTCGAAATGAACGGCTTTGATTTATCTATTCCGCCAGCACTATATTGCTTAACACGTGGAATAAAAAACGATTTACCATAATCTATAAATCCGATTCTTGCAAAACGGTTTGGCACAGAGGTTTTTAGCACCTCTATTTTTATCCGCCGATAGCCTCTAACGTCCTGCACCCATCGTGCCGGGCTTTGTTCGAAAGTGTGAACCTCTTGGCTTATCTGCGCTCCGCTTTCGTCATAAAACGTTGCTCGCATTTCCTTTACATGCTCATATGCATATGGAGAAGATACAAGCGTTGCGCCACTAAAGTTATGTGTTGTTGCAAAATTAATAGTTATTGTTGGTGGATTTGAAAACTCTCCGCTATCATCGCTCATTGATTCAGATATCCACCCAAGATGCCCATCTATGGTGTTTGGCAGCTCCTCCAACAGTCCATCAAGCAACGTGTAGTTTGACTCCAATGACGGAAAGAAATATGGGGATTGATGAGTTCTTAAATTGTATGCTGGAGCTATGCCCATCTCATCATTTGCTGTAGGTACACCGTCACTTTTAACATCATACTCTCGTCCATATATCCAAACATGGCCTATTCGCGCAGTGTCAACCGTTGCGTGGAGGGCGAAAGCTATGTGCTGCAGCGCTTCCCCGCAACTACAAATTGGCAAGTATCCCGAAATCACGCTAGCATGATATTCGGTATCAAGGACATAGTTTATAATCCCAGTCGGAAAGCATATCTCGAATATTTCGTCAAGCAGCTCAGAGACAGGCTTGTTGATGTACATCCCGCCCATGATTTCATGTCTATCAAGTACTGATATTGCGTCTTCTGCATCAAAATCAAACACAATCCCATCTTGATATACATCATCCCAGCCTCGAAGAAAAAATGTTCCAAAATGCTGGTCATTGCGAAAGATTTTTAGCAGCTGCCCATCCATCATTGTTTCATCGAACTCCGGACTTGTGATCGGAGAGAAAATGCTTTCCCGCGTGCGTATCCGCGCACTTAATGTGTTTATACTTATAGTCCTTGAGGTTGGGTCAATTTCTTCAAGCACTCGGCATTCGCTGACTTCGTCATCGTCCATTTCACGAACTTTACCAAACTCTATTGCCCATATCTTCGCAAATCTATACGGTAAATTTGTTCCCAAGAAATCAATTTTGACGCGCCTGTATCCGTTAACGACCTCGCTTATCTGCGCTACAACGCCAACCAATTCATATTGACCTTGCGAAATGAGTTGAGTTCCAGCCTCATCGCTAAACCACGACACGTTGACTGTTGATATAAATTCAGGGGTATGCGGATAATTATATAACGTTATCCCAGGGGCTGCGATTGGAGCGCTAAACGCAAAACTTAATGATAATGGCTCACTAAACTCTCCTATTTCATTTGACATGATCCCGCTAAAAAAACCCCACGTGTGGACGCCTGAATCATCTGGGAATTCAGAAACGTCACCCCCAAGGACTGTTCCGTTAGGCTCTAGTGTAGCAACATTTAGCGGTGGAGATATGTTATCTTGACCTAAGTCTGGCAAATGCGCCCATGACGCAACGCTTGATGCTGCTGTTTCAGATATATTTGGTTTTGCATTTGGGTCTATTTGCGCAAACTGCACTCTTAGCCGTGTCATCCAACGTGCCCCTTTTTAGCTATAAATCTAGCAACAACGTTACTGTTGTGGACTTTTTCGCCCTCAAACAATAAACAGTCAACGCCATCAACAACATAGTACATTTCTTGATTCCACTCGCGCCCGACCATATCCGTATGCCCAACTCTGACAAACTCACGGCGTCCAAAGCTGAAAAATGTATCCATAAAAAACTGAAAATCAGCATTGTCCGAAACCGGATGGAATAGCTCTATTGCAAAATTGCATATAACCCCATGTGGATCGCGTATCATATCCCAGCCTGGTGCTCGCGTTCTCCCTGTGCCAGAACCATCCAGAATCTCATATCGAGGCGTATATCTAACTATGTCTAGGCCGGGCAGCTCCCGGCCATCTATCGTCAAGAGGGTTAATGATGTCATGTAAGCACCGCCCTAGGTTGGATTCGCGCCCCTCGGCGCTGCCGCTCCTCATCGCCAAGCTCAACAACCGCCTTGGCAAACGCGCGTTTGTCAAGCTCCAATGTGATTTCAACGTTTCCGCCGCCAATACTCCCCACTGCGAGCGCAATACCATCAACAATTTTATCAACAAGGGTATCCATCCACGCGGTGTTGTTTTCAAGAGGCAGCACAGCCTCTTTGCCGCGCTCCCCAATCATCGCTATAGTTGCACTGTCCACAATCCCGCCTTTAGCAAGCTGGGGAACGCTTATCGGCGCGGGCCTTGTCGGTAAAGGCCATGCTGGCTCTCCTAACACCTGCAGCATGTGGTTAATCATCCGGGCTATACGTGTAACCATATCAAAAATCGCATTTTTTGCAGCATTTGTTACGCCCGTTATCAGGCTCAGTACGCTGTTAAACATTTGTCTAAAAGCACTAACAAAGCCTCCATATGCAGACTCCGGCGCAGCGACGACTGCGGTCATTAGCGAAGATATTGAATCCCTTGTCGCTTGCGTAAAGCGACTCGTCCTGTCGGTGGCCGCCGAGAACATGCTCCCCCATCTGCTTATAAACGCCTCAGATGTTGCGCTTACGACAGCAAGCTTCTCATCTTTTAATGCTATTAATGCTTCTAAAATAAGCGGGAAAGTGCCCTGCAAGCCCTCTTTTAAGCTCATCCCTAACAGTTCCCCAAGCATATGAAACGGCTCAATGTATGATTCGCCAACCGTCATCGCCGTGGACATGACTGAGTTGAGTGCACTTGAGGCCTCTGTTCCCGCTCGCGTAATCCCCACACCAATACCGTTAACAAGCTCCATGCCGACTTCATCGCGCATGACTGTCGATGGAGAATTGATGCCGAACAAGCTTCTAATGCCGCCAAGTATGTCTCTGCCTACGCCCTGAACCGCGTCAACAGCTCGTCGGGCCTGCCCTTGTACGCCAGCGATTATGCCATCAATAAATGCTCTACCAATTGCCGGGAACTCTGAGACCGCGCCCATAAACGTGCGGATCATGGTCATGTAAAGATCTCGAACCGCCGCAATGATTTGAATCATTATTAGTGGCATGTTCTCGATTAGTGCTATAAACAAGTCAAACCCTGCCGAAATCAATGCGGGGATATTGTTTACCAAAGCGTCTAGTATCCCCACAACAATTGGCCCAATCGCACTCGCCACAGATGTTATTATTTGAGGAAGTGCGCCAACTAACGCTGTGAGCAAATCGATTCCAGCGTTTATTATCAGCGGGATTGACCCAATAACCGCCGCCAATACGTCATTGATTATTTTGGGGATTACCTCAACGATTGCATCAATGATTTCGGGCAGGTTCTCGACCAGTGAAGTCAAGAGCGCTACGCCAACCTCTATGATCTGAGGTATTGCACTCACGATAAACTCTATCAGTGCAACAATTAAGTCGGGTAAGATCAAGAGTATGTAGGGGATTGCCTGTAAAACTGAGTCTACAAGCGATGTTAGCAGGTTAACCCCAGCATCGAGAATAGCCGGGATTGATTCTGTTAAAAAGCTTGTTATTGCAGATATAATTTGCGGAAGCTCCGCGACAATAATCGGGATAGCCACTATTAAGGCTTCTGCCAATCCGTTTATTATTAACAGTGCCGCGTCGGACAGTTTGCCTAGGTTTTCCGTGATTATTCTGGGGATTGCCAAGAACAACTCGGCAATAAATTCGCCAAGCATTGCCCAATCGAATTCGCTCAAAAGCCCTATTAGCAAATCGAGCGCACCACTAAGGGCAGCGCTTATAACCTTGACAACGTCGGTCATTATCCCGACCCAATCAATTTCAGAAATCCACCGGCCGAGTTCTTCCCCGACTTCAAGCCAATTTGTTTCCGTTAATGCCGTGAGCAATCCATATAAAAGCCCACGCGCCCAAGCATTTTTAGCCTGAGCGAACGCAATAAAATCAAACGTTTGAAAAAACTCGACTATAGCTGATGCGATAGCCGTGCCAAATTCCGCAAAATCAAAATCACGAGCTATTGCCGCCAAGGTCTCTATTATTGCATTAAATGCTGTTGCTATAGCCCGAGCAGCGCGTGTAAATATCGCACGCCACTCAATGCTATTAAGCGCCTCTGCAATTTTTCTGCCTAAATTGCCCCAATCAACGACTTCAAGAACTTCATCAACCAGATCAAGTAGTCCGAAAGCCCAAGCGTTAATTGTTCTTGAAAATAAATTCCAATCGAAGTTATCAACAAGCGTATTTATTCCGTTGCCTATGGCTGCACCAACATCCCGCCATGGGAATGTCGTAGCGAATGCATATAAAAAATCAAGGGCCGTGTTAAGCCCTTGTGCGACAGTGTTTCCAATGGCGTCCCACATGTCTTTATTTGAGAGTATCCCCCCGAGAAGCGCACCCAGGTTTGACCCTAGGGTTCTTGCGCCCTCACGAACAGTGCCCCAAGGGATTCTGTTTAGCTGGGCTGCAATCGTATCCCCGATTCGTTGCCCTAGTCCGCTCCAATACTCAAGATCAACCTCTGCAAATATGTTTCGGAGTCGCTCTGCGAATTCATCAATCCACGACACGTCAGAGACCTCAATGTCAAAATCGAGTCCACCGCCACCACCGCCGCCACCGCCTCCGCCACCCTCCGCAGCGGCTTGGTTTATTTCATCAAATGACGCGAGATGCCTGCTTGCTCTCTGGGCTGCCGCCCCTGCAGCATCCGTTGCACTGGCTTGATCGTATAACGCCCTTGCCGTTTCTCTAGCCTGCTGTCCAGTCCGACCAAAAAGCGTAGCCATAAACTGCGCAAGCATGGCCGTGACTCTTGCAAGCAATTGCATAAACGATATTAACGCGGGCTTTATCACTTCCCAGAGCGGCGCGAATGCTGTGAGCAAATTGACGCGTATGTCATTCCACGCTGACGCAAAGGCTTGATTCGCCATCAAAACATTTCCCATGCCCTGAACCAGCGAATTTATGCCATGCCTAAGCAGCATGAACACTGCACCCATTAAGACAAGCCTATTTAATCTCCGCCCAAAATCGCTAACATTTCGCCCAGCTGTGCGGCTACCACGACTTATAGTTAAAAGGTTTCTACCCATGCGGAAAAGTCCAATAGCAGCGCTGCCAGCGGCGGCGGCAATTGTGCCGAGAACCGCCCCAGTTCTGCGCATCGACCTTGCGGCAACGCCTCCGGCGCTCTGCGCTGCCTTGCCTATGCCGGCAAAACTCTGCTTGACCCTATCTGCGCCAGTCATCTTAGACAATTCTGCTTGAAGCCCGGCGATTTCAGCCCTTATCTTCTGCGCATCCTCGCTGGTTGATGGGTCTAATTTAATCCGCTCCATCTCCTGCCGGACGTTGTCGGCGCTATCTCTTAATCGCTGCAGCGTGTCATCAACTGGATGCAACTTCTCTGCCAACTTGTCTACCGCTTCAATTTGTCCACTGAGCGCCTCATCATCTAGCCCAATATCTCGAAGCGCCTCAAGCTCGCTTACGGCTTTTTCAAAGCTTTGTACAAGCCCCTTGCTTGCGGATTCAACATCTTTTATTTCATCCTCAATACCTGCAAGGGTTGCCTTCATTGCTTTAAGTGCTTTCGGAGCTTTTTCTCCGGCTTCAAGGGCATTCAGCTGCTTTTGAAGCTGAGCAATTTTAGATTCGGTCTCTTTGATCCCTTTTTTGAGCTCAGCGTTATCCAATTTTGTGCTGATTCGGACTTCGCCTGAACTTGCCATATTTAGCCTCTTTCTGCTAGCATTTTTTCCCTTAACGCTTTAAAGTACTCAGCATTATCTGCCTCGCGCTGCATAACGCGAGCATCACGGACAAGTATCCGCTTTTTGCCAATCCGCTTAATCGCCTCATGGTCTGCTTTGGTCATTTTTGCTCGATTATCGTACCACATTGCACGCAACCGCATGATGTTTGCATATTCGCACCCCTCTGGAAGATCACGCAAGTGTGCAAGAAATTCGTCGAATGTCACATCATCACGCTTAACATTAACGCCCTTGGTTAGCAACGCGCTAAATATCATGTCTGAATCCTGCTCTATCGCAATATACCCATACGGCGGCATGTTTGATTTTCGCCTGTCATCCTTGTCTCCAAAGGAATTAAGATAATCGGACGCAAGCTGCACAGCCTCAGCACACCAAATTGACGGCACCGGGTCAAGAAACATATTCTCAACAAGTGCCGTCACATAGGTTATGCTGTCGATCTTCCCCACCTCAAAGGCTTCATACGCTTTCCACGCCCATAGAGCTTTTGAGTAATGCTCATTAATGACATATTCGACGCCATCAACTTTGCATTTTGTTTTAGGCGACTCTAAAAGCCTGTTCATTATTTTGGCGCTATATATGCTGCTGCATTTCTCTTTGCGTCAATCGCCGCTTTTGTTTTTGAGGCCTTTTCAGCAGCTTCCGCTTTCCCTTTATAGTCCTCTATCCCTTTGCGCACCTCCTGAAGTGCGCCATACATTATCGCTCTATCTGGACTATCGTACTTGAAAACGAGCTTTGCTGATCCCTCTCCGAAAATCGCGTCAAAATTATCTTCAAGCGCTTTTACGAAGTCCATCATTGCATCAGCGTCAGCCCCCGGCGTGTCCAAATTTTGGATATTACTTGCGTATTCTGCCAGAAACGGATCTCCGGGATTAAACTTTAAAGTAAATTTTGGAACGGTATCGCCATCAAGAAAAATATTTATAGGATATCTGCTATCCTGCGCCTTTACGGCAAGACTTACGCCTCTGGGTGCTTGTTTGCCCATTGGTCAACATCTCCCTTTTCTTTCTTTTCTGTGCTCTTTTTTTCTTGTTGCGATTTTTCTTGCTGAGCCTTTTTTTGCTCAATATATTTTTTTACGGTTGCCATAACTGCCTCCTATACATCCGAAAATGTTTGTGTTGCAAAATCGAAATCTTGCTCTACCCTTGCGCCGGAAAGCGCAATATCAAACGGAATGTTGTCCGCATCCGCGGCAGCTCCCCCCGCACTTTGAACCATAAGGTCAGCAATTTGCTTAAACGCATAAATTGTTACACCATCATTGTCAACCTTTGCTTCATAAAAATCTCTCTTGATTGCGTCAAGCTCCGCTTTCGTTTCGTCAAGATGCTGCAAAAGCAACCCCAGCGGGTCGTCTTGCCGCGCATAAAACGGATCTGTTGATACACCCTCATCAGATCGGGTGCTTGACGAAACCCTACGCCCAAGAACATTCCTTGTCGTTTCATTGTTCCACGAGATATCACGAGATAAATCATCGTTGTCCTCGCCGATTAGGTATAATTCAGGAGCACCAACAGCAGGGTCAATTCTTGTATCAACAAAAAATTGCCGTTGGAATCTATCCTGCTTTGCACTTGGATTTGTAGCTACAGGGCTTACAGACATAAGTAAATATTTCCTTTCAGTAAAATGCCGTTAGCGGCTAATGTGTCAATTGATATTCTGCCACAATTTGAACTTGGTACTCATTTCGTCCATCTGGCAGAATTGCTGTTTGCGCCCCTCCAGACGCAGAGATAACTTCGTGATTCGTCATGCTAAATCGCGGCAGCATCGGGTTTCGGTCAACAGTACCCCTCAACGCGTTTTGATCATTAACCCAGTTAATTAACCGGGTCAAGGAATTGACGGTATCCCTACCGAACACGTCGTCATTCGCTAGGCGGTATAAGACTAGCGCAAAGCTTGCGGTTTTTGTGTTCACGTGCTGCCCCAGCACATTTTTTCGACGCAACACAATGCGGTCTCCAGCAAACCTCAATGCAGCCCCCGCTCCGTCCTTATCGCTGTTTTGATGTTCCGTCAACTGCTCATAGTCTGCAATCAGACCCTTATAGGGCAAGGCGTATGGGTATGACTCCAGAAAGGACTTTACTGCGCTAATGTACTCAAATTCGGTTATCATACAATCCCGCTCTCAATCATTCGTTGGAACTCAGATTCCCACGTTTTCCGCAAATCATTGGCGGCTCTTTCTGTCCACCTTGCCCCAGCCTGAGGGTTCGCTTCTTGGTTAAATGTCAACGTCTCTCCGGTTGGAATTTTCGTTCCGCCCCGTTGCGCCCATGCGCTGCCAGTTTCGGGATCAACCATAAGGATTCCCTCCCACAAAAATCGACCCATTGGCCCAGGATAAGCAAGCTCGCCTTGGTCAAAAACTGGTTCTGAGTGGATGTAAGACAAGTTCTCAAAAGTGCCCATAACCTTTGGCATATAAGCCCTACTTCCGTCAAAAACAATTCTGCTCCACTCTTTTTGCGCTGCAGACCCCTCACCAAACCGCTTGCCCAGATAGCGCTCAACCCCCGCCAAATCAAGCTGCACTTTAGATTTGACTTTCATCCCAATCACCCCCGAAGTAAAATATGATGTGTTCTTAAGGTCAACCCGCGCCTGTTGTCCTCGGGGAGGCTGACAATTCTTTTTGCGCCCGGAACGTCCCTCAGAAAGGACTCTTCCGCAAGCGTTATTTCTGCAGAACTACCCCAGTCGGCAATAAGCGCAGGCGCGTCATGCCCTACAATGATTGTCGACTGTCTCGGATTTGAAAAATCTGCAGTCCACTTGCCGTCAAGCTCAAGCTCAGGAAATGCCGCCCAGTCGTGCGCAGGCACATATTCCATGCTGGGCTCTAAAAAGCACTGCAAAAATGCACTTTCGCTTAACAGCACCCCAGTATTTCTGGCAATAGAATTGCCATCTTCCCGCCAAACCGCATTGTGCAGGACTCTACGCATAGACTTTATCTTTCCATCTGGACGAGTCCACCGGCAGAAAATCGTTACGGTTTGCGCATTTGTAACCACTACATCACCGCCCTGCTTACAAGGGCGTTCCATTCGTTCGCCGGTGCCGTCGATAACATATCAACGATGAGCCGTCTATAGCGCCGCACTGTGTCCACTTGGTCTTCTGGTTTCTGCAATGCATACGAGTACCCAGCATTACTTTCTGAAATTACATCTCCTGCTTTCGGAGCACGAGCGTCTTGATATAATAGCTCCGCAACTTTACATGTGGCTCTCCGCAATTGATGCGATGGCGCACAAAACTCAACCGCATAGGCGTTGTTTGCGTTAATCAAGTCCTGCGCTTCATGCAGCCAGAAAGCTATCTCTTCAGGCGGGACCGTGGGCGCACGCCCTTTTAAATATTCAACATAATCAGTAACGTCTGCCCACATGCCTATCTCCTATTCTTCAGCCGGTACAGCTTTGGCTGGTGTCTTTTTTGCCATCGCCAGCGAAATTGACGCACCGCTTACTGCGCTTTCGTTCGTTACGAGTTTCGCGATAGCGATAGCCTTCGGGTCATATATAACCTTCCAATTGTTGCCATTAAACAGCTGCGAGTCCGTAGGCGACTCCGACCATTCATCATCAGGCACAATGAAACTGAACCCATTTGGATGGATGGTCTCACGCAATCGAGTATACAGAGTCTCCTGCCCACCATTTTTCTCTTCGTCTCGTTGCGCTGCGGATGGCACGTCTACACGCCCACGAGCGTTTCGAAGTGCGCCATTACCAAATATGTACGTTGTATACTCTCCTCCTGCGGTGTACGGCACGCCGTCATCAATAATCGCAGTTAATCCATTAACGGATGCGATATTCATTGGCCGCTGAACGCCATTATCTAACGTCTGTTTCCAAAACTCCAAGACTTGGAGCTTCTCCAAAGTCTCTGCCACCTTTGAATGCATAACCGCTAGGCTAAACTGCGTTTTGTTGTCACCCAGAGCCTGCACCATCAACGAGTTGATGGTTGTTTCGGCAATGGGCGAGCTGCGCACCATCACGTGCTCAGCCGCGAATTGCTCGGAATATGGGGTGGTATCTGGCACATTAAACAGCGCATTTGAAATTCCTATCATGATTTTTTGGCGCTGCTTGTGCCAATATTTCCCAACTGTTGACCCGATGTGCGTCATTGGATCTGATCCACTTAGCTCACCCTGAAAGTCTCTCGCTACAAATCCTTTTGACCGCCCAAAAACGACGCCGCTTTGAGCTTTCGCACCGACTGGGGTGACGCTAATATCTGTCTGCCCATCGTAATTGCTGGGATCTCCGTCAAGGACGTTGTAAAACGGAATTGTAAACAGATTTCCGTCATTTTGAATCCGCGACTGTATCAGCGCATCATGTACCATCGCGCCGGAGTCAATCATTGCAGTTAACACCGGGTCTGGCTCTTCCGTCCACATCTGAGTAAATAGCTCTGAATCAAACGGAAATCCTAAAAATGTTGATGTTTCTCTTGGCATAAATTATCCTTTCTGTAAGGCTGCATACCCCTCTGGGTTTTCGTCCTTGAATTTCTTTTTATCCAAATACGAAAGCACCTTGAATGCCTCTAGCGTCATTGCGCCGGGAGGGCTGCCGCCTGCTCTTCCACCATATAGCGCCCCCTCTGGGGGCGGTGGGGTCTTTTGCTTATCTTCTTCAAACAGTTCGGGGTTTTCTTCTTTAAACCTCTTTGCTGCATCTGCAAAAGTTTCGCTCTCAACGATGCTTTCTTTGATTGCTGGAATGTAAAGCTTTTGCTTTTTAACATCCGTCAACCCAAGCTCAGAAAGCGTATCCCTTGCTGCGTATGCCGACAGCGCCTGTAACGTCTCGGCATGTTCATCGCCTGCCGCCTTGAGCTTTTTGTCAAGCCCAGCAATTTTCGAAAGCGCATCCTTTAGCCTATCGCTATCAGTCTCCTTGTTCTTTTTGGCCTCAAGGTAAGCCGCATAGGACTCTTCATCAAATCCCATTTCTGCAAATAACGCCGCACGCGCCTCAGCTTTCCCCGCCTCTAGCCCCGCCTCTAGCCCCGCTGCGTGCCCTCTGGTTTCGCCTTTGCCTGCCTCTTTTGCGGCAATTCTCGTCAACTCTTCTTGCGTAAAGGTTTTGAGGGCTGCATCATCTTTCTTTTTATCCTCAGCGCTGGGAGTTGTTACATTAGTCTCTTCTGACATCGCTATAAGCTCCTTTCAGTTATAGTCATGATGACTTAGTCCGATTTGTGTAAATCGGTAAATTCCTAATCCTGAATGTTCTCAATCTCTCGCCTATATCTGTTTGCGCTCCACTGGTCATGAATAATCGTATCCCCACACTCAGAGCATTCGATGTATGGCTGCACTCCGTTTTCTCCACCATTGATATCTTTCCCTGTGTAAGTAATATCGCTATTGCACTTTTGACATGTGCAAAGAAAGTTCTTTGCGCTGCCCTTTACGTGCGTCTTGACCGCCACTCAATCACCCCCCTTCAACGAAAAAGAAAGCCATTCGGCTCCCCTTGCTTAAAAATTATACAGTTTGTTTTGACTTGGAGTGTCCACCTATAAGTCAAATCATTCCTTTTGAACACTATCTGTATAATAACTTATGTTATCCGCTCTCTATCGAGTTGACGCCGCATCCCAGTTGATTCGGTAAACTGCTTTATGCGCGTACTCCACGCTTTCACCTTTTTCTTCTCAACCTCAGCGTCAAGCCCTGCAACTTCCTGGACTTCTTTCCTGCGCTTCCAATGCCTTAACCCTCGCTCCAAATACCTTAGATGTTGGGACGCTTCATAAGCGCATAATTCGCGCTTCGACCCATCTAGCAATGTTTCTGTATATGTCTTTGCGGAATACGCTTCTAACTGCTCTGCAGTCCATCTCCGGGTCGAGACGCCGGGATAAAACGGCGAGTAGCTATGCCGACAGTTAACGCCCAAAAGTCCATCTACACTCCCATAGCCTGTAGTTTCTATAAAATCCGGAAATTCATCCTCTGTAGCGTCTGCCATTTCCGGCCAGAAATAAACTTTGCCTTGCCACGCTTCATGGTTTTGATGCCCATCCCCAATATTTCTGGCTCCCATGTGTGCGCTGACCTCCACGTGGGTTGCTCCACGCTCAATAATGCCTTGCTTTGTAATTTCTCCGGCAGTTTGAGCAACGCCAGTGCGTATATTCATCGCTATCGCAGACTCTATTGAGATACTGCGCCCTGACGCATAATTAAATGTCCGGACGCCCTCACTTAGCATAGCGTCAACACCCTCAGACAAAGCTTCCGAGTAACTGTGTGTTCCGGCAACAACTTTGTTGTACGCCACGTTCAGAGTCCGCTCAAACAAGCCTGCACTATTAATAGCAGTCGTGCCAGTTAGTCTCCGTACCGTTCCGAACTGCTTATTAATTCCTGCCTCTAATGCGGTCATCATTGCTGGGGACTGCCTTATTTCAATAGGCCGAAGCCCTGCCTCAACAAAAATTCGGTTATCATATGTGATTGACTTTATAGCAGCATCCTCAAACAGTTCTCGTATAGCCATTTGAGACATAGTGACTGTTGCATTAACGGAATCTCTGATAGCAAACTCCACGTTCATTCGGCTCGCCAAATGGCGCTCAATATCGCTTATTGCAAGCCCAACGCCTTGAGCCGACTCTACCCGGCGGCGAAGCGTTGATGTAACCTCCACAACCCCTGCAGTCTGCAACCGGTCTGACAATTGCCTTGACAGTGTCTTTAATATGTCCGTATGTAAATCAGCCATTAACAATTCAATGTCTGCAAGATTGCCGATCAAATAATCAGGATGCAGCACTAGTACTCATCCCCTATCTGCGTTGGCAGCTCATCCTTTGCCAGAGCAATAACCTCTTCTGGGATCAGTGCAAAAAACTCAGAAAATTCTTTCAGAAACGCCCTGACCTCTTCTGCTTTTACAATACCCAACCCAGCAAGCCGAACGAGCGTGTCAAGTCTGCTGTTAAATATTTCTTCTCGCTCTTCTGCTGACATAAATTCTGACCAGTGGAATGTCAACGCGTCCTCGTTATATGCTCCCGGCAGCCCATACGCTATGGCGACCTCGCTCATGACTGCCACAAGTCCTTTAAGTGCGTCTTCTGAGTTTTCTTGCAAGCCCTCAACCAAGTCCTTAAAGCGGTCTTTGAGGTGCCTCACTTCCGTTGCTGTCCTTGCGACCTCCTGAACCTCTGAGATTGTGCCTCTGGGCACTCCGCAAATGTCCTCAATGTTGCGCTTTATTTGCTCAAGCCTCATTGATAATGGTGTCATGCGTATTTCAGGCGTCCACGCCTGCATTTTGTCATCATCGCCCTGATGTATCCGGAATAGCCGCTCTTTGCCTTTAGGCAACTCTACTTCTCTCGTTGTGTTCCTCGGATTTAGCGCATCCACCGCACCAGAAACCTGAAACCTTTCGACAGGGGCGTCTATCGCGAGCTCTGACCCCTCATTTTCCCACTCAATTCTAGCATCCTGCTTGTCGGCTTGTCGTATCCGAGAAACAGCCCCAGAAAAAATGGCACTATTTTCGGGCGCAGCTAACAGCACGAACCATGGTCGCGAAGTGTTATTCCAAACGCTAGACGGCTCTAAATCCGCCCACGCAGCAACACCCGCCAAATCTATCTGCAAGCCTATCTGACCTTCCTGCCCAGACTTCCACGCCGTGTTTGTGATGGAATAAGTTCCATCACGCCAGTCGGCGTGAGTCAATAACGTATAATAAACATCTCCGTCTTTTGTGCGCTCAACGAAAACGACCTCTTCAAGCGCTCCTTGGTCATTTTTCCTGATGTGGTAATATGTCCCTGATTCGGCGATGTTCACTAACACCTTGTCGCCCCGAACAAATGGTCGGAAAATTATTTCGCCCCCGGCGCAAATGCTTTCAACGGTTTTTTTCATTGCTCCAATCACTGGCTTATATTGGTCGTTAAGCCACTCGTTGTCAGAGACTTTGGATTCAAGGCCTACCGCCGCCTTTTTGGCCGTTGCGGAACATATCGTTTTCGCAAGCCCAAGGCTAGGTGTGTCGTCATTATTCCATGCCGCACCCCCCGCATAAACTTTCCGCCACGTTTGGATATCATCTATTTCGTTTTGCGATATGATAGGGCTTATCTTTATTGCAGCCTCAATTGTTTTTACAGGAAACAACACCTGCCACCACCTTTTTAAAACAGACAATAGTCCCATTACTGCCCCTTTTTCTTCCAAACGCTTTCAAGCGCATATCGCACTGCGTCAATTGCGTGGTTGTCTTTATCTGGGTAGCCGCTGAGGACTTCCCCATCTTTATTTTTTTCATACTCATAGCTTGTAAACTCACTGCACGTATAGTCACACCCTGTGTCAATAATTATCTCTCTGAGTGATTGCAGCCACTTAATTGAGTAATCAACACTGCCAGGGCCTTTTTCAGCCCCACTCATGTTAAACCCCCATGCTTTAAAGTCAGCAACGGATTTGCTCTCAGCCGAATCCGCTGTAATCCTTACGTTTTGATACCTAGTCAACGCTCTAGCTGTGGCTTCGTTTGTTGACTTCCATCGTCGTTTTTCGCCAAAAATATAAAGGGTTTGCCTTGCTGCATCATAATGCATTTCCGCAAAATGCAGCGGGTCTGGGAAGTACCCCCAGTCAAGACCATAGTACAGCCGGTCAAAATGATCTAGCTCCTCAGATGTTATTTTGCGTACTGTTACATTTTCGAAAACGCTTTCACCGGTGCCAGTAGCCTCTCCATCGTATTCGTGGGCATAAGCTCTTGGGTTTGACTCCTTTAGTTGGTCTGCCAAGTCAAAAAACGCTTGCCCTAACCACTCAGGGGGCATGTCTCGGAAGTGCCCATGGTGCATCATCCGCTTGGGGTTATCTATTAGCGCATCTTTGTTAATATGATGCCTCTGACTTATTGGCGTATTGTATGACCTGAAAATAAGCCCCTCGTCACCGCCCCTGAATGCTGATTGCAAAATGTTTCGCCACGCTGCCCCGCCCGGTATCTGGTCAGCCTCTTCCGCCCAAATGATGCCGATATGCATATCTTTTGGGGGCTTTATTGACTTTATTTTTCCAGGATCATCCGCACCGCGAAAATAAATAATCTGACCTGTATCTTTGCGCAAAATTTGCATGGTGCTTTTTGGGCATAAAAAAAGGTCTGTCAGACCTAGTTCATCAATTGCCCAAACTACCTGAGCATATACGCTATCTCGCATTGTGTCCTTGACTTCCCTGACAACAAGTCCGCACAATGCCGGGTTAAGCATTATTTGATCAACCAACTTTAAAGAGCAATACGATGATCTACCACCACCACGACCACCCTTTAAGTCATACTGCGAGTGCTTCCGGGCGTTTATGTCTCGGTCAATGTCTATATATGATTTTGCAATTGACGCCGCCGGCAGTCCTCGATACTGATTTGCGACCTCGTCCATAGCATACATGGCTGCGTGAGAGGATTCTTTCATCCCAAGTTCACGAGCCTTGAACTCGAGCTCCTGCAGCTTGCCTTTGTAGTCTCGGTGCATAACCTGCTTGTCGATCAAGATGCCCATCGCTGTAGCCAGTCTTGCAACATCTTTTGTGTCGTCGATTAGGTTAAATATTCTGGTTATGCCTTTGTCATAAATCGCAAGAACGTTATTTGACCGCTTCTGCATCTCCGAAAGGATGTCTAGCTCAAGCTCTTCTTTTTTGTCCGCAACCTTTTGCGTCATTGCTGCGTCTTCATTTACAACTCGCTTTACGGTCCTATCCGAAACGCCATGTGCCCGCGCGACCTCTCTAAGGTTTCCGCAATTAACATAGTCAGCTCTTATTTTTACTTTTTGCTTTTCCGTCAAGCGCTTTGCCATCCCTGTTTCTCCATAGAAAAACCGCTCTTTCGGACGGCAATTCTTCTATTTCTTAGTTCTGTGTGTTTTTAAAGTCTCTTGATATTTCGCAAACTCTCGCTTGACGCTTTCGGGTGCACCAGGCTTTAATTTGTGCCCCCACCCAGTCTTTTTAGGCTCGACCCACTTGCTGCTCAATATTTTGCTGTCAATCATAATTCCCTCCTATGGCCTCCGCCAATTCCGCATTATTATTAAACTTGCATCACTTGCATTATTCCCATTTACAGCCCAATCTGCAAACGCTTCAGCGACAGCCTCTCTGGGACTTGCTCTAGCATAGTTCGATATTCTCCCGGCCAATCCCGCTTGTGTTAGTCTGCCGGATGTCCGTCCTCTATTATACTCCCTGGCCGCTGCTGCCATCGTTTGCTCTGCTGTCCTGATCCCTTGCGGTGGGTCCCGCGTTAATCCGTGCGCGACCTCATGGGCAGCTACCCATTGCCTTGACCCCCAGAAATTGCCTGACCGCAATCCGCTTTGAAGCGTTATATTGCCAGACCCATCTATTATTCCAAGAATTCCACCGCCAAAATCACCCTCTCGAATTTCCGATATGTTTGCAAATGCGCTTATTTCTGGGAATTCGGCTATTCCGCGACTCAGCGCAACGGCGATATCGCGCATGACCTCTCTACCAGCAAGCACGGGGTCGACCGCCACGCCGCCGCCTACACCCTCACCAGCCCATCTGCCACCCTCTCTGCCGCTCCCAGCTTTAGCCACGTTTTGCCCCCTTATAATTATACGGAGGGATCTGCTTAAAGTCAAACGTTTCGAACAGTTTTTTGCAGTCCCTGTTGCTTGCTTTCATAAATAATTCCGATGGGCTTAATTGATTTAAAAGTTCGGCCAGCTCTCCCTCAATTAAATCTTTGTCAAGCCGCTCTCCAGTAAAAGAATGCGCACACATTGTTTTTTGCGGAATCCCCGCAAATGTCCACGGCTCAATTTTGCCTTGTGCCCAGGACAATGAGCAGATAACGTTAACGCCATGGTCTTGCCAATATCTTCCGCACCATTGCCTCCGATACGTATTATAAAGTTGCAAAGCCTTTGGCATGTCTGAATAATTTGAAAAATCAGGGGATACAACTGCTCTGCATTTTTTGAATAGGTCAAGATATTTGTCCGGGTGAGTCCAAACCACATTGAACTGGTAATCTTCAATATAAAAATGAATTGCTGTGTTCTCCGGGTCTTTTATCTTTTCTTTTTCATTAAAATTAACCCAGACAACATCTGTCATATCAACACTGCATGGCTCTATGGTCGGGATGCCCCACTCGTTTTCTATAGGAATTATATGTTTAAAAAAGTTTTCTAAAGTTTGTCCGGTCAATCTGAATGGCGCTTCATCTTTGTCGATTTCCTTAAACTCAAAACCGAAATCTATCATCTCAATTCCAGGCAGAGAGTCAAGCTCTGCCTGAAGCTGAGGCATATCAAATCCTGTGGCTAACGTAAGTTTGTTATGCACTAAGCCATAAGCACGGCGTTGCTCGTCAGTCAGGTGGTCAAGCCTTATTGCGTCAACTTCTGATTCCCCACGCCTTTTCAGGGCCTCGAAGCGCCCGTGCCCCTCCACGATGATATTATCTTTGCCCCATACTCCTATTGGGTCATTAAAGCCAAAGCTGTCAATACTCTTTTCAATTTCCGCGAGCTGTACTTCTGTGTGCTTTTTCGAGTTCCCAGAGTATGGCGTAATTGATTCTATTGGGATTTTTTCAACAACCATCCGCTTGCCTCCCTATAGGTGCAGGCTACTTAAAGCTTTCGAACCCTTAATGCCAATCGAGCTATCCAATAAAACACCGCATAAAGCACTTTTTCCCACGTCTTGGAGAATTTCCCGGGATTATACGCTCTTGTTCTTTTGTTCATAATGCGCCTACCGCCTTAAACGCTTCAAGCATTTTAGGGAATTGCGTTGCAATCCAGTGTACATTGTGCTCAGTGTCTATCGGCGATCGCGATAGCCCACTCTCGAAGATGAACGCATGGATAAGTTCGTGTCGCATTGTGAGCCTTGATTGCGCGGCCCTTATCTCGTCAATACTTAAAGATGATTGTTCATCGGGGAACATTTCTGTTTCGACATAAATTTGCTTATCTAAATAAGAGCAATATCCATGAGCATTTTTTAATTCCACGCAATCGGTCTCTGTGGTTTCAATGATGCGGTATTCTGAGCCTAAGATGCTTATTTTTTGTTCTTTCATTTTATCTCCTCTGCCACACCCATGTGTCAGCCATGGTTGCGCCATCATACTGAGCCATAAGCTGGGCAGATGTCAAAACGTGCGAGCCCTGTGGGTCGTAATCCGCACCACTGCCGACATTTTGCCAAAACCCTGTAAACTCCGCATCATTTGGCACATTTACAAGACGAGCATTTGTTTCGAAACCAAAATGCTCACCAAGCTTTAATTTGCTCAACCTGTGTGCATCTTGAAACATGCTGCTTTGCGATGTTGCGTTTTCTGTATCCCAGCTTGATATATCAAGGCTTGTCACTCCGCTAAATGCAAACATGGTGCTAAATGACTCAACGTTGCTTGTGTTCCAG
>Ga0123355_10001505_pt1 | contig 32498 bp, 30 predicted proteins | sample TergutEmb28metaG_3_FD_89872 | JGI IMG/M metagenome (GOLD analysis project Ga0123355, IMG submission 89872) | Embiratermes neotenicus P1 segment gut microbial communities from Petit-Saut dam, French Guiana - Emb289 P1 | ecosystem: Host-associated > Arthropoda: Insects > Digestive system > Gut ...
AGCCTCTTGAATATAGTCCGGCGCACTGGGCGAAAGTGGCTGACCAAGAAAATAATTCTGCCAATCACGCTGGTTATCTGTTTCGACATTGGGTTTTAGTAACTCGAAATGCCCTAGGTGTAGAAAATTTTTGCGTGTTGTTTTATTACGCACTGGGTCGTAGAGTTGGAAAATGCGCAGGGCATCGTCGTCGTTATAATGATTGTAGCCTAGAATATTTAGCGAATAAATAGGGCGCAATCGCGCATACGGGCTGGGTTCACCCTCAACAACCTTGTAGCGGTTAATGAATTTATCCAATGGATAGTACAGGCTACGTTCGTCGTAATACTTATCTTTACGCACTTGCAATTCGGAATGGTAATCCGCCCATTTCATGGTTGCAGATATATCGGAAATTGTTTGGCGTAGGCGGTACGCTTCTGTTCCGCCAAGAATTTCTCTGTATGCTTTTATGCTGTACGGGTTTTCGATGGTTAGCTCTGTTGGTTCGATATGGTAGAAGTCTTTGTACAATCCTGCAAGGATATGGACGTTTTCGCTACTGCCCAGTACTTTTTTGAAGGCAAGGTCATTAGTTGGCTTTACATATTTCATTTGGAGCGCCCCCTTTGCTTTTGTTGGTATTATAGCATATAAACCTATTGTTTCTCAAATTTATGAAAATGAAAACGCCATTCATTTGGTGACGTTTTGTCACCAACTGAATGGCGTTACATATCTTGGATTTTGTGTTTACCTATAAATGTAAACAGCTTGGGCACTGCCGTCCCAGCGTACGATTGCGCCAAGGACTTCTGATACATATCTGGCCGGTACAAATGTACGGTCGTAAATAATCACCGGCACACCCATGCCGCCTGGCAGTGGTGCGTCAATTACAAGGGAGATTTCGCGCCCCGTTGCTAGGGCAATGTATACCGTGCGGGTTGCGCTGTCGAAGCGCACTGGCGCGCCAAGGCCTTCTGCAATAATGCGAAGTGGCACCATGGTGCGGTCGTAGGCTATGTCGATGAATGGCGCAACGTCGCTGGTTTGGGGTATGCCCATGTGGGTGAAGGTTGTGCTGCCTATTACCAGGCGCATTATTTGGGTGAGCATTGGCGGTGGTGGGAGTTGGGGTTGTGGAGTGGTAGGGGTGGTTGTTTCGTAGGGTGGTGGGGTGTCGTCTGGTGTGGTGGTTTGTTGGGTTGTAGCTGGGCGTGGTTGGCGTGGCACAAGAGGAAGTTGGGGTGGTGTATGGGTAGGTTGTGGGGTGTAGGTAGCGGGCGGTTGTTGTGGGAGTGATGGATGCTGGGGAAATTGTGGGAAGTTTGGTATTGTTGGGCGATTTTGCAGTGGTATTTCATTTGCAGGGTTCGCAAGATAAACATCTGTAGGGGTTAGTATTGTATCGATGACACTATTCCCATTCGAGTCGATATTTAAAATGGTATCTTGCTCCTGAGATGTGTTTGCGGTTATAACAGTTTCTGGCGTTATAGTCACACCCCAAAATGCACGGGCTTCTTCAAGATTGCCGTACGCATCGTAAAAATAAATACTAAAATCCATTGTGCCATAATCCATACCTACAATGTGGACATCATAGACAACATCATTATTGAAAATGAAAAGTGCTGTGGTTTCATGTGGGCCAATCATGTGAAGGGAGCCAAAATCTGTGCTACGAATCAATTCTCCATATGCACTCGATATGCTTTCTGTACCGTTTGTCACTATGACTTCGACCGGACTTCCAATGCGAAGTTTGCCTATACCGCTGTTACTTGAAAGTTGTTCTTGCGCAGTTGTAATATGGACTTGATTTAATACGTTAATGACATGAGCTATCACAGTCGATTGGTGCATCATTTCTGTATGCCTGTAATTAAAGCCCACTGTATTTAATCTACCATTCATTGTAGCACTCCATACAGGCACAGTTTGATCTCCTTGACGTGTAGTGATGTGTTCGATATATGATCCATCTCGAGCAAAAATAGTTCTGTTAACAGTTGGGGTGTTATGCCCTATAATTACATGGTGATTAACCGTTTCAATGGCGTGTCGCCCATCTGATAAAAATAGTGAGTTCATAAAGTAATTTGATTGATAAAGAAATCTTTGACGTGTTGCACGCGGTACGGTATTGCCTCGCATATCAACCATATTTAGTGTATTTAGTATGAACGCTTCTGGAAGTACAACATCAACCACATTTGTTGTTGAACTACGTGGCCATCTTCCTTCAACTGTGCCTAACGCTATATGCGAATAATTACTTCTGAATGGTAATAACTGGTATGCAGACGGCATATGTGATGAAAGTCTTTGCATGTTACGAGACTGTAGATGAAAGCCAAGGAAGGGATTGATCATGTTCCCAGTTGCAAAAATGTATGGAACCTTGGGTGCGCCAAGCCATGGTGTGCCAAGTGTAATCAATTGATTAATCCTGTCGCCATGTCCATGAACAATATACCTTGCTGCTACAAGCCCCCCCATGCTGTGAGCGACTATATTAACTTGCTGAGAATTGCCAAAGTAATTGTTGATAAAATTACTTAACAAGATGGCTGTATGAGCATTACATTCTCTCCAATCATATGCAAAAAAGTGAATGGGAGTATCTGGGAATGTATTGCGTAATTCTCTCATGATTGCCCGGTATGGCGCATAGTGATGATGACGCAATGCAGCAATACCCTCACTTGTCCCATAAACTCCAAACCGAGGTCTTATTGTATTAACTGAACGGCCTTGTGCATTCATTTCAAGCCTGTCCATTCGACTCCAGCCGAGAGCGGGTAACTCCCCTCTGTGCAGCCAAACAATGTCGCCGTTATGTTCTAGACTACTACCTAGTATTCCTGGAATAACGATGATAGGCATGTTTTGTATAGGTGGCGGGGGAGCAATTGGTGGTTCAATTACTCTAATGCTAAACCATGTCCAGTCTTTTCCACCATCCATGAAAAAATGTCCTGGTGTGTCAAATGTAAGATATCCTGTGTTGCCGTCATTTGTCACGTTTGATGCTATATAATTGCTCCAATTGCCGGAAGTCCAATCCTCTTCTTCCCAAAAACGAAAGGCTGTAAATAAGTACGAAATGAGAGTCGTACCCGCACTAATCGTGAATGTAGGAGCGTCGTCTGGCCAAATTAGACCATAATTTACTTCTAGTGGTGGCGAGCAGAGGTAAAACCTTTCTTCGAAAATGTCCCATGGGTAACGAGCTATTATAAAGTGCCAATTTTGTGGAGGCGGTAATTGGGTTGATGTAGGTACAAAACTAGAATTTTGCATAGTAGGTGCACTAACTTTGACGAATCGCACGAAAATTGTAGTATCAGTGATAATTACATATTCAAAAGCCGTTTCGCCCTTTGTCTCTAAATAACCCCATTCGCCATCTACATCCAAAACACCCCAGCCACTAACAACAAACCCATCATCCGGCACAGCGTATATCCGTACAATAGCCCCATATCGCACTTGCAAGCTATCATCGCCCTCAACTCTAACAACATCACTTGGCGTTGCTTCTGGTGCAGTTGCTTCCCATTCAAGCACTGGCGGGGTGCTTTCTTGCGCTTCCGCGCCATCTCCAGCCCCGATATAATTCATCCAATCACCAGGTATTGCTACATATGGCAGTTGATTCGCATAATCACTACCATCGCTTGTAACTTCATCATCTACCATTTCCACTGCTTTCGCCATTTCCACAGGCGTAAAATCCACACTAAAAGCAGCCGGTGTTGTCACCACCGGCGCATACGGCAACTCTACATCTTCATCGGGTTCATCTGGCGGTGCAGACTCGTCCGCATCTGGCCCATCTTCATACCAATAATCCGGCACAGCAGGTTCTGTTACCGTAGGCTCATCTCCCTCTGGCAAAACAGGCGCGCCCGGCAGCGGTTCACCAACATCCGGCAAAGTTGGCGCAGTCACAGGGCTATCCGGCGAAAAAACATATGTAACAATACTACCGCCTTCCCCCTGTACGGAAAATGTAACAGTAAAGTAGTCTCCACTGCCACCGTTACTACCCCAACCGAATATATAAGCCGGAATAATTGCACTTACCAGCACCAGTACCAGCAACAGCGCGATTTGCTTGCCAAGTGGAAATTGTTTGAATTTTTTCATGTTGTCCCCCAACTAATTTTTTCACTATAGTATAAAAACCCCAGTGCAAAGCCTTGGCTTGCGCCCAAACCCTGCACCGGGAGATAATAAAAAAGTGTGCAAGGACGGCAAAAATGCCATCACCTACACACAAAAGTAGCCAAATAAAAACTGCCGTAACAAAAGAAATACCCAGATGCATCCCAATCCGCCAAAAGCATAATTGAAATAAAAATGAGAAAATGATACACTAATGTTACGCAGTGGCAGACAAATGTCTGTGTGTGCTAGGTGATGTCCTCTATCCCTACACAAGCCTTGCCGTGCTCCAACACGTCAAGGTCACTGCTGTTTTTTGTTGCAATTGCATTCTAGCATAGTTGTGGTGCAAATGTAAACAATCTTTTGCGTTATATAGCGGTTGTAGTGATTTTAGTTGCACCAATATAGTCTATACGAAAAACTGATGTCATATTGCTATTGTGCGCATAACGTGATATGATGTCGGTGAAAATAAATTGTCTAAGTTAATTATATTCGCTAATTGGCTTATGAAGAGGGAGTTGCTATTATGCCAGCAAGTACAGGCGCAAACGCCAATATCAATATCCGTGTTGATGGTGATGTAAAGAACAGGGCGCAAGATATATTTTCCGCTTTAGGTATGGATATGACTACTGCTGTTAATATCTTTTTAAGGCAAGCAATCAGAAAAAACGGTATACCGTTTGAATTGGTAACGGAAAAACCGCAGTGTACAAACCGCCAATTTGGCAGAATGAAAGGCAAAATGTGGATGGCAGATGATTGGGATGCGCCCTTAGAAGATTTTAAGGAGTATATGTGATGGATATACTATTAGATACTTGTTCTGTACTTTGGTTTCTAAATGGTGATGAAAAAATGTCTACATCTGCAAGAGAGATTGTCCTTAATGCAGAAAATACGATATATGTCAGCATTGCCTCGGTATGGGAAGTTGCCATTAAATTGAGCGTTGGAAAGTTGGACTTTAACAACGGTATTGACGGCTTTATCAATGCCTTAGAAGTTGAAGATTTTGTGTTACTAGACATATCTCCAATCCATGTAAGAGGCGTTGCAAATTTACCGTTTATTCATCGTGACCCTTTTGACCGTATGTTAATTGCACAGGCGATGGAAGAAAACATTCCTATAATGACTACTGATTCCGAAATACTGAAATACAACATAAGCACTATTGGGTAGCCACGAGCTTGAATTTTCGATCAGGACATTGTTATGTTAAAATTGTGGCAAAAAAATTCAACTGGTAACCAAATCCAACCAGTTGAATTTTCTTGCCGCAGAATTTATACATTCCTACCAGCCATGCAGCCGGCCGGCCGCGTCGCGGATAGCTAGATTATTTTCATCATCCCGATAAATATCGTAATTTTCCGTGCCACGGCGGCGGGTGATGTAGTTGAATGCCGCTTCTGCGGCGGCCTGTGGTTCTACCACGCCTGCCATGGGGTCGAACACGCGGAAGGTGTAACCGCTGCCATTTTCATTTATACGCAGGCGGTTGTGCGCCATTTGCAGGAACTGGTGCAGGGCGGCTTTGCTCATGTTATAGGCGTAGCCCGTGGTCGCCAGGGTGGCGTTAATACTTGCCCGTGCGCTGGTTACATAAAATAGGCGTTTGCCTTCTCCTGCGTCTAGTAATTCCAAGAATTTTTCCAGGTTGGCCATGGGCTGGGTTACGTTTTTGTGGTATGTTTCTTCCATTATACTTTCGCAAATGCCGTCGGCTAGGGAGAAAGTATCGCCAGGGTGGGTGAAGTCGGCGGTTTCTACCAAAAAATCTATATGCGGGTCGCCTTCGCGGTAGGTGTGGTATCCTTCCCGTGTGAATATTGCAGCTAGAGCTTGCGCAAAATCTGACGCGGTGCAGGTTATGTGTACGATTTTCACATTTGTCATTCCTTTCAGTTGGTATAACATGGGTGCATGATATGCGGGGGCGGGCGTTACCAAGTCCATTCATGGCCTAGGAAATCGACCATTACTAATCTATGTTCGTCTTGCAAATTTTCTGTGAAATACTTTATTGCCGCTTGGCCTATTTCATCTGGGTCGAAGCGGCCTTTTTCTGTTAGCGTGCCGTCAATTTCACGACGTTTCATCCAGCCCGGGTGGAATAAGCGGAAGGTGTAGCCCTGTGGGTGCAGGGTGTTGTGCATCATTCGCACGGCCATGTTTTTAGCAGCTTTGCTCATGGGGTAGGGGAACGGGCTGTCGCCACGGTGTTTCATAAGCCCTAAACACGCTACCTCGCTGGACACGTAGCATAGGCGTTTTTGGCCGTGCGCCATTAGCGGCAGCATTGTTTCCGTAAGAATTGCAGGGCCTATGGCGTTTACGTTGAATGAACGCCACGGGGCTTCCAAGTCCATTGGCGGGTCGTACAGGCTACATTTTACTTCGCCCATCAAGGCGGCGTTGGATACGAGAACATCCAGCGTAGGGGTGATTTTCTCAATGGCTGCTTTTGCAGCTGCAATACTGTCGCGGCTACCCATGTCCAAAAAGATGATGTGCAGGTTCGGGTTTTCCCGCTGTAAATCTTCCAACAGGTTGTAGTCTTGCATAAATTTTCCTGCGAAGACGGTGTACCCACGGGCTAGATATTCCTTACACAGGGATAGCCCAAGTCCGCGGTCGGCACCGGTTACGATTACTGATGGCATTTTTTGCCCTCCTTTTAATGGTCACGGGGACGCTGTCCCCGAACCCCTGCGAACTTTTGAAAAAGTTCGACCAAAACTTTAATTTTGAAACACGCATACGTCCCTAAGGTCTTAGATTGATATATCCCACTGTTTGCCCGTTAGTAGGTCAATTTGGCGCAGTTTTGTGTCTGTTTTTTTGCCCGTTAGAAATTTCACGCATTCTGCGCATTGCAAACTTGCTACGGTGGAAGCGGTGAAGGGTAGGTTGCCTAGCTCTGCTTCTATGCCTCGGTTGGTTAGTGTGTCTGCAAAAAGTATGTGTAATATGCCGCTGCCGGGTGGTATAAAGGCTACTTGTCCGTACCAGCCGGCGATACTGCCGTGAATTATTGGGATGTTCAACGTAGTGCAGGTTTTTTCCAGTAGTAGGCGGGACTCTATGCTGTCTAGTGCGTCTATTATTATGTCGTGGCCTTGCAGGAGTTCTGCGGCGTTTTCTGGCATGAGTTTGGTTTCTTGTGCTGTGAATTTCACGGTAGAGTTTATGGTTTTTACGCGCTGTGCTGCGGCTTGTACTTTTGCCGTGCCCAGGTTTTCTTCGGTAGCAAGTAGTTGGCGGTTTAGGTTGCTGGGGTCGAAAACGTCAAAATCTATGGCGGTAATGTTTAGTACGCCAATGCGGGCTAGGATTTCGATTATATAGCCGCCCAGTCCGCCACAGCCTACCACGCATACCCGGGCGGTGTGGAGTTTTTCCATTTCGGTATTGGAAAGAGCTTGGAAGTTGCGGGTGTAGCGTTCTTCAAAATTGCTATCGAAAGATGCGAGTAAGGATTTTGGGCCGTTTACACCATAAATCCAATTATTGAAGAAATCTTCGAGTTCAGGCATATTGCATAAACTGGCATATTCTTCGCAGAAAATTTTCATATTTACGGGCTTGTTTTTATACATTTCTAAAAACTTGCTTGTTGCATTGTCAAATACATCAATGCCAACAAGTTCGCTTATCTTATACAAGCAAATCGCACCGATTGTATAACTTAAACCGCCATATTCATGCTTGCCAAAATCTATAATCGGTACATTTTCATCATATTGATAATCAGAAAGCTGCTGCTTGTATCTTTCAACATATTTAGCAAGTTGGTTCTCATTCAACAAATGCTCCATAACGCGCATTTCAAAATAGCTTGTGAATGCTTCATCAAAAAATCGTATTCTTTGTGTAATTGTGTTGTCTGGTTGTGCGTTCCATCCCAAATGAATGAACTCATGTATAATATGGCCCATGCTTTCCTTTGAATTAAAGGCGGATTCATCTACAAAAATGGCAATATCATTGGCAAACGAACCAAATCTGTGGGGGATAGCGGCAAATTTAACATTCGCACTTATCTCTCTTGCGCCAAAATGTTCATTCATAAAATTGTGTGCCATTGAGATTGTCTCTTCGACCTGATTGCTGTCAATTTCGCTTAATAAATAGAAATTGCCGACTGTTAAATTTTTTATTTCGTATTTGGCGATAGCGATTGCAAAATTATTTTCATGGGCTTTGAACGTATAATGTCGAACGCCTTTTTCGTTGTGGCATTCAATTTCTTTTACATTTGCGACGGCTGTAAATTCTTCATCAACAGTTAAACAGATGTCTATATTTGTTTGTGCCGATAAAAATTCATAAAACGACTTATTTGCATCATCATTAAAAAACATCGGGATGCAGAAAGTTTCAAAGCGTATAAATGTAAATTCTGGCGAAATTGATTCACGTACATAGGGGAAAGCCCCGGTTTTTCCTGTAAGGTATCCAGTGTATTCAATTCTTATTTCTTGAAAAGATTGTGGAAGAGAATATCTGTTTGCGTTGTAGCCATCACAAGTTTTAAGTGATTCCAGCACTATATTATTAGTTATTTCGTATTCCTTGCCATCTACAAGGCATTTGTCTATCACAAAATCTCTGTTGAGGTAAAAATAATTTTGTTGTATTTCGCCTTTTTTGTATTCTACGCAAATTTTCATAGAGCCTTGGTGCGGGTTTACATGGAAATTATATTTCATACATATGCCTCCTCGGCTAGCTTCGCGGTTGTGAAAGATTTACAGTACCGCAGTTTACTAGTTCATATCCGCCTAGGCATTCAATTTCTGCGGCAAATTCCTGGGAACGTAAAACTTGCAAAAGTGCCTGTATGCCGGGTAATTCCAGGTCGTGGGCGTGTATGGCGAAGTCGTATTCCTCAACCCCGATGGGCACAAAGTCAAGTCCGCAAGCATTCGCGGCGGACAGCACGCCCATGCCTGCGTCTGCGCCACCGCTTGCCACTATGCCGCCAACGTTCATGTGGGTGGCTACTTCGCGGGTGTAGCCGTTTATTTCCGTCGGGGAAATATTGTGTTCCTTCATATTATAGTCTAGGAACTGGCGCGTGCCTGTGCCGCGGCTGCGGTTAACGTAGCGTACGCGGGCTAAGTCGGGTATTCCCATGATGTTTAGTGGGTTGCCGTTGGCTACCATTAGGCCTTGTACCCGTTGCACTACTTTGATTATGGCCATTTTTTGGTTGGGGAAAAGTTGACGGACTATGGCTGTGTTGTATGTGCCGTCGGTTTCACACAAGTGGTGGATGGGGGCTATGTGGCATTCGCCGTTTTTTAGTGCCATTAGGCCGCCCATAGTGCCTACGTGGGCACTGGATAGGCTGTACCCGCGTATTTTGTCGGCCAAAATGTCCATTAGAATGTCGTGGCTGCCAATGGATAGGATTGTGTTTTCTATATCGGTCACGTTTCTTAGCAGGGCGATTTGTACCGCTGTGCCTGCTTCGATGCCTTCGGTTTGTTGGTCGATTATGCAAAAGCCGTCGGCGCGTACTAGGCTCATGCTTGCGCCTGCGCCGCGGGGTAGGGGGGTGGCTACGAAGGTGTCGTTTACCTTGCCTAGTTTTACGCGTATGAACTCTTTGTGTTTTGCAGAGGATACTAGACGGCGGGTTAGGGTGGCGTAAAACGGAGGTGTGGGAACCACCCCGCCCTTTGGGCACCCCTCCAAGGGAGGGGAATTTGGGCTACCCCATTCCCCTCCTTTGGAGGGGTGCCCGTAGGGCGGGGTGGTTTCGCCCGCTAATATTGTGACTACTTTCAACACAATTTCCCGCCATACGATATAGGCGGAAACTGGGTAGCCTGGTACGCCAATTATTGCTTTGTCCTGCACTTTTGCTAAAATAGCGGGTTTGCCGGGTTTTATCGCCACGCCGTGCACAAAAATTTCGCCCATTTCTTCTATTATACCGCGGGTGAAATCTTCCCTGCCGGCACTCGTGCCGGAGCAGACCAGCACCATATCGTTTTCGGCCAGTGCTTGTTTCAAAGCTGCGCGAAGCGGTTCGATTTCATCTGGAACAATGTCATATCGGCGGGATTGACAGCCCTCTTCCGCCGCCAATGCCGCCAGCATAAATGAATTGGACTCAAAAATTCCGCCAGTCTCTGGGGCTGCGCCCGGCTCTAATAGCTCTGTGCCCGTGGGGATTATCCCGATGGAAAACCGCTGCACATCTATGTGGGTTATCCCGCCGGAAAGCAATGAGCCAATATCCACCCCGCGAATTTTATGCCCCGTGGGCAAAATCATTTCACCCGAAACAATGTCTTCGCCAATAGCGCGGATGTGTTGGTACTCGGTGGCGGCTTTGCGGATTATTACTTCACCATTTTTGCCGCGCTCCACTTCTTCTATCATAATTACGGCGTTGTAGGGTGGTGGCACGGGGTCGCCCGTGTCTACGGGGGTGTATTCGCCTGGGTGTAATGTTATGGGCGAAATTTCCCGTGCGCCTGTTGTGGCGTGGGAAATTACGGCAATGCCATCCATGGCGGCAGAGTCGTATAGCGGGGAATTGTGGGCGGCGAAGATAGCCTGGGCAGTGAAGCGGCCAAGGGCAGTGGTTACGTGGATTGTTTCATGTGAATCTGCGGGCGAAAGATGCGGGATGTACTTGGCCAGTGCATCTTCTAAGGGGATGTTTTGTAGGTAGATGTTCATTAGCTTATCACCATCCCATCTCATCAAAAAGTTGAAGTAAGCCAGGCAGGAAATACCAGCAATCGCAAATATATATATCAGAAAGCATATCTATTCCATAAAATAAATCGCCGTCAAAATGGTTGTATTCCCACCAGCCGTCGGGTTCGCCGCAGGGCCATAAATAATTGCGCCATTCGTACAAAGCCTCTTCGATGGTTGTACCAAACGTCCGATAGAACACATCTACTTGATTCCATATTCCCGTGTTTGCCACATAATACAAAAACTGCTCGTGGTCGAAATTTTCATACAAGAATAGCACAAAACTGCCGGAGTCTTCATATCCCCATTCATATTTGCCAAAGGTTTGCTCTGTGCCTCTGACAAAGAAAAATGGATGGCTGGCAGCAACAAGCGTATAAAGACGTAGCCACTCTGGTGTTGTTACCATATCAAAATCATAAACGTCAAGACTGCGCACAAACTCGTAATAACGCTGACGGAATACAGCTTCGCCGGCCATTGCAAGCCCTTCAATTACCCAGGTGGGGGCAGCTGCGTTTTTAAGCGAATGGATGGCATGAATAACTTCATGGGTTAGTGCCCACAAGCCGTCGCGGGCATGTGTGACAATTGCCAGGTTGGCACCGCCGAAGTTGCCGTAATCGACCAGGGCTTCATCCCAGCGTTCTGCAAGAAGGAAAGTCATAATGTATTCTGAATTTTGACCGTTGAATGGGTTAAGCTCCACCTTCACTCGCTCCGGTTCATGCCAATCCAGCCATTCACGTACAAACTGGATTGAAAAATCCATATATTCATTGTAGCGTTGCACCTGCTCCCACGGCCAATCATACCCATGCCATACATAGAAATATTGCCCGTGCTCTGTCCAAATTTCAAATGTACCAAAGTGGTAGAAAAAGTCTTTTGCATTTTCGTGAGAAACTCCCGAAAGTTCTTCAAAAAAAGCATTGGACTGGGTCGTAAATTCATATCGGTCGCTTTGGGCTAAATCCACCCAGTCCCACAATTCCCCTGCATCGCTAAGCTGGCGCACAATGGTGTATGCTACCGCGCGCACGGTATCGTGGTTTGGATATAAATTGAAGGAAGGTATAAAAAAAGCGTCACCAAACAGCGGCCTGGTTGGGCAAGCGTTGGTTGTTAGCCACGCCGCCAGGTCGTCTATTTGGGTGCCGCTATTGTTTACATAGTCTTCAATCCCAGATGCTAGCCAGGCTGGCAGGGCGTATCTGTGGGGTTGCATAAAAAACAAGTAAGTTGCCAAGCCGTGGAAATCCTGAGAAAAATCGTGGTAAATATATCGCCTGCGCACATTGGCGTTGTCTATATCTGCTTCCATAAAAAATGTAGCCATTCGGAAGCCAGGCAGAATGTAGTACAGACTGGCGAAAGTGTCGGCCATGTGCTCAATTGTGTCTTCGGCCGCCTGTGAACATGCGTCGTATGCGATATTAAAACGCATTGGCCTGCCGTAGGCAAAGTAGGTTAGCCCAACAGTTGCGTAGCCTTGGTTTTGTAGTGATTCGCTGGCTTCTGTAAAGGATATACGGGGTGGTGGTGGTTCATATGCTTCTATTGGCTCTGCTAGCTCTATTTCCTGGGGAGTGTATTCGTATACTGGGGTATGTGCGTACGCGGGTACGTATTCGGCAATGGTCTCTCTTGAGGATTGTCGCAGGAGAATTACAAGGCCGATACAAAGCGCGATGGCAGCTGGTATGAGTAGTAGCTTTTTGTTCATACGTCACCTCCAGGGGTTTTATGCCAGTGTATGTTTTTTTTTGCAGGAAGTCAAATGTTGCACTAGCTTTATTTTGGATTCAACTATTTTTGTAGTTCGTTCATAACAGGTTAACTACAACCTGCGAACCTTCCAGCAACCCTTCTGTGCCCTCATCTATAACAAAATACCCGCAGGCGTGGGTTAGTGTTGTTATAGTAGCGGATTTGCCGAAGATTGGCCTTGCTGTATAGTGGTTGCCTTCTAATATTATAGAGCAGGGGATTATCGTTTTCTTACCACCATCGGCAGGGGTGTTGGTGGCAAGTGTGGCTGGTATTGCAGGTGGCGGCGGGCTTTTAGCCAAGCCTTTTAGCAGAAGTTCCAGCACAATCATGGCGGACACGGGGTGGCCTGGTATGCCTAACACCATGGTTTTAGTTGAATCATCCACTGCCAAAATTGTGGGCTTGCCGGGTTTTAACGCCAAGCCGTGGGTGAAAATACCCGGTTTGCACACGCTTGATATTACATCGGCGGTTATGTCATGCTTTCCGTAGGAGCTGCCGCCGGAGATTAGTACGAAGTCGCTGGTTTCCATGCCTTTGGTCAGCGCGGTGGCTAATTTATCGGCGTTGTCGGGCAATACACTTTGATGGATTACGTCCATGCCGTATTGTTCACAGATTATTTTTAGTGTGTGACTGGAAATGTCGTGGATTTTGCCCAGAGGTGGTGGGGTTGGTTCGCCATAGGGTACAAGCTCGTCGCCTGTGGAGATTATTGCAACTTTTGGACGGGTGAAAACGGTTACTTCCTGCGTGCCAAGGGCGGCAAGTGCGCCAATTTCCTTTGCGCCAAGGTATGTGCCTGCGGGTAAAATTTTTTCGCCCGTTTTCACATCATCGCCGATGTCTACGATATTTTCCCACATGGCGGCGGGTTTTAGCACGGCGATGTCGCCCGCGAAATTTTCCACATATTCCAGCATTACTACGGCGGTTGTGCCCTCGGGTATCATGCCGCCGGTGGGTACTTCAATGCATTGGCCGTTTTGCAAAACATGAGAAGTACCGTGGCCTATTAAAACAGTGCCGACAAGTTGCAAAAAAGCAGGGGAGCTTTCCCCTGCGCCTGCTACGTCTTCGGTTTTTACGGCGTAGCCGTCTACACTGCTGCGCTGGAATGGGGGTATGTTTTGCTTGGAAATAAAGTCTTCCGCCAGAACGCGGCCGTGTGCGTTAGGTAGTAGGATGGTTTCTGTCGTATCAGTGACGGCCTTTTTTAATTTCGCAATTGCAATTTCCAGCGAGTCTAGTTGTAAAAAATCCATGATTTTCTATGCCTCCGAATCCCCTACGGTTGGGGCGTATAGTTGAACTCTAAAAATTTTTGCAATCCGGCGGTTTGTGGATATTGCAAAATATCGCCGCCTTCTTCCACTATGCGGCCTTTTTCCATGTAGATAATATGCGAACAAAGCCGCTTTATAGCGGAAAGCTGATGGCTAATTATCACCCAGGTAATGGGGTTTTTATTCTGCTGCTGTAATATGTACTGCTCGAAAGCGGTTTGGCTTTCCATGTCCATGTTTGAGAAAATCTCGTCTAAAAAAATGATTTTTGGCTCGAAAATAAGGGCGCGGATTAACGCTAATTTTTGGCTCTCGCCTGCCGAAAGGCTTGGGGCGTGGGCATTGCGCAAGTCTTGTAGGTTGGCTAGGTGCAACAGTTCTTCGATTTTTGCCGCATCGGGGGCGATTTTGTGTAATTTTAGTGGATAAAGCAGGTTGGCAAGCACTGTATCGCGCATCATATACGGCTTTTGTGGGACAAGAGTTATTTCCTGTGTGCGAAAGTTGTGAGAAATTTCGCCACTATCGGGTTTTGTCAGCCCCGCTAAGATATTGATTGTAGTTGTTTTGCCGCAGCCGTTGCCGCCTATTAGCCCACAGATTTGTTGCGGGATTTCTAGGCTGTTTATATCTAATGAAAACTGCTTGAAGGATTTTTTCAGGTTGGTGGCACGCATATTATTCCTCCGTTTGTGATGCAATTAAATTTCTAATTTATATATAAATGTGGGATGGACAATATCCGTACCACTTTTTTTGAATGAACTTTCTCCCACAATGGCAAAGCCACATTTCTCCATTACTCTGTTTGATGCTTTATTTTCCTTCGCAACAGGTGCTGTAATGGATTTTATACCTAGCGTACGGGCGAAGGCAATTAAGGCATGAACCATTTCAACGGCGTAGCCATTACCCCAATAATCTTTTTTGACGTTGTACCCGATTGAATATTCATTTGCCGTGGCGTTTTCAAATCCTAGGCTGCATGTGCCTACTATTTCATCAGAGCCAGTGCGAAATGCCACGAGGTAATAAACAGGGCAATCTGGGTCGTCTTCAAGAATTTCTGCTATTTCAGAACCGCTTGTATAGTTTGGGTCGGGCATATATTTTCCGCCTTCGATATCGCCCCATATTGCTGCGACTGCGTCCAAATCTTCTTGTTTTGTGGTTCGGATGAACAATTTGTCTGCACTAATTCTAAGCATGGTCAGTCTCTTTTCCTAATTAAATTAGCCAGCACCTGCAACGCAAACGCAATGGACATTAAAATTACCCCAAAAACAATTGCCTGGCTAAAATGCCCTTGATTACGCAACATTACAATCGAAGTTGTCATGGTGCGGGTGTGGTGGCGGATGTTGCCGCCTACTATCATAATTGCGCCAACCTCGCTTGTTGCGCGGCCAAATCCTGCAATAATGGCAAAATAAATCGTGCCGCGCAGTTCCTTCACCAGTAGCCACAAAGTCTGCCATTTGCTTGCGCCCATGGTGTGGGCAAACCTGCGTATTGCTGTGGCATTTTCTTCCGCCGAATTGTATACAATGCCGCACACAATGGGCGTGATAAGCACCACTTGCGCAATTACCATTGCTTGGGGCGAAAACAACAGCCCTAAAAAGCCAAGGGGCCCGTTGCGCATTAAAATTAAAAACACAACAAGCCCCGCAACTACAGGAGGCGTGGCCATAAGGGTTCGGTTAAGTGTTACAACCAAACCCTTACCCTTAAACTGTGCGTTTTGCAACCACAGCCCAATTGGCACGCCCAATATTGCGGAAATTAGTGTGCTTGAAACCGTGACAAGTAAGGTAGTCGCGATTATGCTAAAAAATTCCGCATCAAAAATTGATGGTAACATTAGTAGAAGTATGGGAAGAACAACGGCGCGCCAAATTCTTCTAGGCCAAACATGCCGATAAGGCGTTGGGCGCGTTCGCTAATTAACCAATCTACAAAAATACGCGCACCTTCATATTCCTGTGTAGAGGAAACAATCATCATGCCGTATGGGTTTTCCAAAATTGCATCAAACTCGGAAACGATAACTAAATCGCCGTGGTCTGCACGGTTAAGCCATGTTGCGCGGTCGGATAGGGTAAAGCTGTTTGTTTCGATTGCCATGGTAAGGGTTGCGCCCATGCCTTGGCCAACGCTCATGTAGTTGGGGTTTGCATATGGGTCGGCAATGTTTATGGCCTCCCAAACTTCTAGTTCTTTTATATGTGTGCCAGAGTTATCGCCACGTGAAATAAAGTGTAAATGCTGTTGATATATGTCTAAAAATGTTGCTAACGGGTCGTTGTTATAGCCAATTGGGCCGCCATTTGCGGGATTTGGCCCTACAATTACAAAGTCGTTGTGCATTACGTCATAACGGCGTGTGGCGTAGCCTTCTGCCACAAAGCGGTCTTCTTCCGCACGGGCGTGTACCAAAACCACGTCTGCTTCGCCATCGCGGCCTAGTTGTAGTGCCGCGCCTGTGCCAACGGAGGTTACTCTAACTTCCCAGCCGGTGTCTTCGGTAAAGTAGGGGAGTAGGAAGTCCAGCAAGCCGCTGTCTTCGGTGCTGGTTGTGGTGGCCAACATAATTGTACCAGTGTTGTTGCTACACGCCGCAAGCATTGGCAGTAGTAGCATGAATGCTAGGATGAATAGGATTTTCATCTTTTATCACTCTCCTTCACTTTTGAGTTTACATGAACTGTCAAATAATTACAAATGTGTGACATTTTCTGATGGTTGTGAAATTGTACATTTTATTGTATAATTCAAGAGATATTTTGGTAGGTGCAGGGAAAGTGATAGCAGGGGGCAAAGAATATTTTTCATAAAATCATACAAAGCCATCGCAATTTTTTGTAGAATTGTGGTGGCTTTTTACAAATATTTGTTTACAAGGGTGATGAAATATATTACACTAAGCAAAATACAACTTGGAGGTGTACCAATGACAGTAGCAGCATACGTTTACCCTGGCGAAAACGGCTTTACAGGCCTACGCCCGGGCGACGCAGAGCGTCTAACACACATAAACATGTCCTTCGCCTTGGTAAAAGACGGCAAGGGCAATATCGACCACTGGCAAAAGCCGGAACTTATCCGCGAGTTTATCAAAAACAAGGGGCATATCAAGGTGGTCCTATCTGTGGGCGGCTGGGGTGCTGGCGGTTTTTCTCCCGCGGTTGCAACGGCGGAAGGGCGCGAGCTTTTGGCGCAATCCCTAGTGGATATTGTGGACGATTACGGTTTCGACGGTATGGATTTGGACTGGGAATACCCTTGCAACGACATGGCAGGCATTGAAGCCAGCCCAGACGACAAGCCGAACTACACCCTATGGGTGCAGTTAATCCGCCAAAAAATGGGCTCTGACAAAATCCTGTCCATGGCCGCAGGCGGAATGCAAAGCTGTGTAGATTCCTTGGAGCTGGACAAGCTGGACAAGGAAATGGATTTCATCAACTTAATGACCTACGATATGTGCCCGCATAATAAAACTGGCTACCATTCCGCACTTTTCCGTAGCGAGGCCGGAAGCCCAGCGGGTGCTTTTGTAGCGGATATGTACACAAAAGCAGGTTTCCCGCGCAACAAACTTGTACTGGGCGCGGCTTTTTACGGGCGTAGGTATTCCGAATGTGATGGTGCGCCAGGTTCGCCTGTGGACAAAGCACCGCAAGGCCTGGGCGGCGGGTATAAGCGTATAAAGGAATGGATCGAGAAAAACGGCGAAAGCTACGACGAAGCCGCCGAAGCACCGTACGTATACGATGCCGAAGTACGTGAATTTATAACATACGACAGCCCCCGCTCTATCGAGGCAAAGGTAAAATATGTAAAGGAAACTGGTTTGATGGGTATTATGTTCTGGGCTTATGCCGGGGATGATGATGAGTCGACCCTACTAAAAGCTATGGCTGGAAAATAATAGGGGTCAAGGGGACGCGTCCCCTTGCGGGGTTCGGGGCAGCGCCCCGAGAAAGGAGATTAAAAAAATGATCTGTGCAGCATACATCTACTCTGGTGAACGGGACTTCACCACACTGCGCCCGGGTGACGCGGAACGCCTTACCCATGTGAACATCGCATTCGCGGTGGTAAAAGACGGCAAAGCAAGTGTCGACCACTGGACAAACAGCAAGGAAATCCGTGCGTTCATACAAAACAAAGGGCATATAAAAGTTGTGCTTTCTATTGGCGGCTGGGGTGTTGGCGGTTTTTCTAACGCCTGCCTAACGGCGGAAGGCCGCGAACTGCTGGCGCAAACCCTGGTGGATATCTCTAACGACTACGGCTTCGACGGCGTAGACTTGGACTGGGAATACCCATGCAGCGACATGGCAGGTATCGACGCAAGCCCAGACGATAAGGTTAATTACACCCTATGGGTGCAGTTGCTTCGCCAAAAATTGGGGCCTGACAAGCTGCTTACAATGGCGGCGGGCGGCTCTCAATTCTGTTGCGACTCGCTGGAAATCGAGAAGCTAATGAAGGAAATGGATTTCATCAATTTAATGACATACGATATGTGCCCATGGGACAAAGTTGGCTATCATACGGCACTCTTCCCGTCGGATGTGGGCAGCCCATCAAGTGACAAAGTTGTTGCTATGTACGAAAAAGCGGGCGTACCGCGTGACCGGCTGGTACTAGGCTGCGGTTTCTACGGCCGTGTGTACCCAGATGTAGATGGCTTGAACGCCAAGGTTAATGGCGCGCCAACATTCCTGCGGGGCGGCTACCCGGGTATTAAAGCACGGATAGAAAAATCCGGCCTGCAATACGACGAAGTGGCCGAAGCACCATATGTATACGATGCCGAAACCCGCGAATTTATCACATTTGACAACCCGCGTTCGCTGGCCGCCAAGGCAAAATACGCAAAAGAAACAGGTATGTGCGGCGTAATGTTTTGGGAATACACCCATGACGATGAGGATAGTACCATGCTAAAGGCTTTGGCTGGCGTTACCCCTGCGTAGCAGGTGCGACGCTAGTCGCAGGCCGCCCGGCCAGCAGGCGAAGCCTGCGAGAGGGAAAATAAATCTGCGACGTCGCCATTCAAACCATGTTCAAAAATATATACAAGGAGTGCCACTTCCGACAGTGTGCACTCCTTTTCTTTTATCCAAAATTCCGTAAAATAGTCGATTGTTAGGCGGCTGAAGGCTTTGGATATGGACGTGTTTTCCGATATTCTGCGCCGTCGCACAGGGATAAGGCGTGCCCGCTTTGCAAAATTTTTCGCATCTAATGCACGCAAAAAGTCTACTGCCAAACGCGGCATAATTGCTTTATTTTGTTTAATGATAAATACCCCAGCAGCAAAAATGACCACGTTTAAGTATAGCAGAAGATATACACTGCCCAGCACAACAAAAATAACGCCAAAAAACGTGGCGAAGAATTTTAGTATACGCCCAGCTTTGCGAAATCCCACTCGATTGCACAAAAACTGGTGCAGTATTCTGCCGCCGTCTAGTGGCAATGCTGGCAATAAATTAAACATAGCCAGCACCAGGTTAATAAACGCAAAACATTCCATCCACGGTATTCCCATATATGAAAGGCGCGAAACAGAATAAAACCACCCTGCCGCAAAAAGGTTCGCCATGCAACCTGCCCCGTAAACAATGTATCGCTCGCCGCCACTTAGTTTCTCTAGCCCGACAAATTTTGCGAAAATGCCCATAGGAATGAGTGCGACTTTTTCCACTTTTCCGCCAAAATAGCGTACAAAAAAAACATGGGCCAGTTCATGAATACATAGGGCAAGAATTGCCATAATTACTGATATGGCTAGCTCCATTTGTCCATCACCTAATCCCAAAGGCCAGGTATCGCAGTTGGAAGGGTTTGTGTAGGCTCGTACAATTGTTGGTTATCAAAACCCAGTTGGTTGCGGCCAAAGTCCAGGACAAGTGCCCATAGTTCTCCTATGGTGGTTGCGCCGGACAAAACATCTTGCACGCCGCTGCGCAGCGGTTCCAAAAAATCGGACATACCAATTATTAGTACTGCCACAAGCAACAGCCCGCTGATAATTATTTTATGAATAATCGTGCTTTCCTGTGATGTTTCTGCCAAGGACTGGTGGTGGACCCGGGCGGATGAGTTGCGTGGCGGTGTCACGCGTCTGTACGGTACTCGGTTCATGGGTTAGCTCCTTCCAAGAAGTCTATTGTAAATAATATGAAATTACGCGACTGATATGCATAAAATTACCAACCCATGGCAAAATATTAGAATGATTTACGTTAGTAACAGGAGGACGAATATGAAAAAGGTTGTTGCGCTTTTCTGCTTTATGTATATAATTACCATTTCCGCTATCGCTGGAATTGACGAAACCATTGGTAAAGTTGTATCATTAGACGGTGATATGCTGCATATCGTGGGTGAGCCACTTTCTGGCGGCGGTTTGCACGATGTGGTTGTTCCCATAAATAGTGTGCCTGTTTATGATTTGATAACCGGCGCGCCAGTGAGTATGACCGAAATAAAGCCCGGTATGTGCGCGCGTATTGCATACAGCGGCAAAAGTGCCGTTGCTGTGTGGCTAAATTATAGTCACGAAAAGGCGGCGGTGCTGTCTGTTATCGTAAGCGATAATATACAATATATGTATGGGTACACGGTTTTTCTATCTGCTTGTGGCAAGTACCGTATCACACTTGCGCCTGAAACAGTTGTTTATTGCCATGCACAAGGCGCGCTTTTTCATACGGATATTGTGCCTGGGCAGGAGTATTTTGTGTGGGTAGATATGATAACCGCCAGTAGCCCTTCGATTGTTTTCCCCGAAAAGGTTGTATTAGTAAAGGATGAACCGACTTGAAACTTAGCGTTTTAATTCCAGCATCGGGCAGTGGCGCGAGGTTTGGCGCAAATGTTCCCAAGCAATTTGCATTGCTTGGCGGGCGGCATATTTTGCACCAGACAATTTTGGCGTTTGCAGAGATGGAAATTGTGGACGAAATTATAGTGGCCGTGCCCCCAGGATTTTCTCAAACCGTGGCGGACTACGGTGTTGCTAAGTTAGCGCGTATAGTAGAGGGTGGCGCCAGTAGATTAGATACCGTGTCTCGCGCACTTGGAGTTGTGGCGCATGATACGGATTATGTATTCATACATGATGGCGTACGCCCCTTTATAACAGAGGCGTTTGTTAACGATGTTTTAAACGCAGTGCGCGAGCACGGCGCGGCAATAGCCTGTGCACCTGTTACAGATACTATAAAACGCGCGGGCGCAAGCAATATAATTGAAGAGACTTGCGACAGAAGCAGTTTATGGCAGGCGCAAACACCCCAGGGCTTTACATACAAAATAATTATGAATGCATATTCTCAGCCAGGACTTAATGCCATACCTGCAACCGACGACAGTTCACTAGTGGAACGCCTTGGCGTACCCGTACACATTGTGCCAAATACGCGGGTTAACATGAAAATTACTACACCGGAGGATTTGCTTATTGCCGAGGCCATATGGGGAAGTTTTAAAGGGGCGTTGTTAGAGTGCGAAAAGTAACAATTTACACCGACGGTGCTTGTTCTGGAAACCCGGGCCCGGGCGGATATGGCGCGGTACTTATATATGGCCAGCACCGAAAAGAAATATCTGGCGGTGAGCCACACACAACTAACAACCGCATGGAAATTATGGGAGTAATATCTGGCTTGGAGTTGTTAAACCAGCCCTGTGAGGTAGAGCTTTTTTCCGATTCCCGCTACGTGGTAGACGCTATAGAAAAAGGCTGGGTAACACGCTGGCGCGAAAATAATTGGATGCGCAATAAAAAGGAAGCGGCACTGAATGTTGACCTATGGGAACGGATGCTACCGCTACTGGAAACCCATGCTGTAACCTTCCGCTGGGTGAAGGGCCATGCGGGGCATCCAGAGAATGAGCGATGTGACCAGTTGGCGCGTGAGGCGATACAAGGAATGGGAGTGATATGATATGCAAAGTTCCACACATTTTAACAATAGTGGCGAGGCTGTAATGGTTGATGTTGGCGGTAAGGAAATTACCCAGCGGACGGCCACCGCTACTGGCCAAATAAAAATGAACGCTACTGCTTTTGAGGCTTGCCATATAGGTAACAACAAAAAGGGCGATGTACTGGCCGTGGCTCGTATCGCTGGCATTATGGCTACCAAGCAAACCCCTAACATTATCCCGCTATGCCATACAATAGCCATAGAGAAGGCGGAAATCGCCTTTGCGTTAAACCCAGATAAAAACACTATTTCTGCCACCTGCACAGTAAAATGCAGCGGCAAAACTGGTGTGGAAATGGAGGCCCTATGCGGTGTGTCGGCGGCACTTCTTACAATATATGATATGTTAAAATCCGTAGACCGTGGCATGGAAATTGGAGAAATTAAACTGCTGCACAAGCAGGGCGGAGAAAGCGGCGAGTACTCGCTATGTTAGATTCCTTTGGCAGAAGAATCAACTACCTGCGCATTTCCATTACCGACCGCTGTAATTTGCACTGTGTATATTGCAAAGGGGTAGCGGCTCATTTTCCAAAAGCGGACATACTTTCATATGAAGAAATCCTGCGCCTGTGCAACATACTGGCGCAACTTGGCGTGGAACATTTTCGTATTACAGGGGGCGAGGCACTAGTGCGCAAAGACTGTGCTACCCTTGTGCACGGGCTAAAGCAATTTGCCAAAACCGTGACATTAACCACTAATGGAACAGTGGATTACATAACCGAACTAAAACATGCTGGGCTTGACGGCATTAACATTAGCCTGGACAGCACCGACGCGGCAGAATATGCGAGCATTACTGGTGCGGATAACCATAGTATGGCAATGGCTACAATAAAAAAGGCAGTTGAGGCCGGGCTAACCACCAAAATAAATGCAGTTCTATTAGAGGGCATTAACCACCAGCAAGTTCTGCCGCTGGCTAAGTTGGCAGAGAAAATGCCGATTAGTGTGCGGTTTATAGAACTAATGCCCACTGGGGCTAATGGTTCGCTTTCTGGTGTGCAAACTGAAAACGTGCTTGCGCAGCTACAGGCCAAATACCACGACCTTGCGCCATTTATTGCGCCTAACTCTGCCGGCCCCGCTGTGTACTACAGCAGCAAACTCATGCTCGGCAATGTAGGCTTAATCTCTGCTAGTGCAAGCAACTTCTGCCAAAACTGCAACAGAATACGGCTAAGCTCCACAGGCTTTTTGCAGCTATGCCTGCATAGTAACCACGGTATAGACCTGCGCCATCTCTTACGAAACGGTAGCAACGATGATGGGATTGTAAGCGCGATTTTACGATCCGTTGCAGAAAAGCCTAAGCAACACCAACTACACAAAAATGTATCGGTGCAAGATATGTCAAAAATCGGAGGTTAAGTGTGATGGGCAAAATAATTGCGGTATGTACTAGCAAGGAAAAAGGCACAGCAAAGGAAAACATTCACACAGCACTAGCTATACGAGATTTTGGCCTGGAGAACGACGCCCACGGCGGTAACTGGCACAGGCAAATTAGCCTGTTATCCTACGATGCAGTGATGGATTTCGACAGTCAAATCCCTCCTGGTGCGTTTGGCGAAAACTTGCTGATTGCGGGGCTTCCACTACTTGCAGTTGGTACTTTTTTGCAATGTGGCGAAGCGGTGCTAAAGATTACGCAAATCGGCAAGGAGTGTCATACCAAATGCCAGATATATCATAAAATGGGCGATTGTATCATGCCGCGTTTGGGGCTTTTTGCTAAGGTTATACAAGAAGGCGAAATTTCCGCTGGCGATAATGCGGCGATTGTCCATTCCGTAGCAGTAGTTACAATAAGCGACAAAGGCGCAAAGGGCGAACGGGAAGATATAAGCGGCAGAATTATAGCAGAAAAACTAGCCGAAAATGGCTACGCTGTGGTGCATAAATCAATTCACCCCGATGAAAAGCCAGAAATCGAAAACACACTAAAAAACCTAAGCGACAGCGGCGATGTGCAGCTAATACTAACCACCGGCGGCACAGGCCTTTCTCTACGGGATGTTACGCCAGAAGCTACTCTTGCCGTTGCCGACCGACACGCGCCTGGCATTGCCGAGACCATTCGTGCCCATTCCGCAACAATAACTCCCATGGCAATGCTAAGCCGTGGGGTAGCAATAACCCGTGGCCAAACGCTGATTATTAACCTGCCTGGCAGCCCTAAAGCTGTAGGGGAATGCTTGGATTTTCTACTCCCCACACTCCCCCACGCAATACAAATATTGTGCGGACTTACAGCAGAATGTGCAACTTGAAATTTCACGCAAAAATAACTACCAAAAACCACTGCGATTTCATGTGGAATTTTGGTAGCTTTTTTTTACTGCCAATGCTATAATTATCTAACTAAATTTTAACTGGAGGTAAAACATGAACAACACAATCCAAGCAATAATGGGCAGGTACTCCTGCCGCAATTTTTCGCCTGCACCAATAACCGAAGAGCAGTTGGATGTGCTGGTAAAAGCCGCACTGGCCAGCCCAAGCGCGGTAAATCGCCAACCATGGCATATTATAGCAATAACTGACAAAGCACTGCTAGACGAAATGGACGCCTATATTTTAGAGTGCATCAAGGCCGAAAACGCCGACTGGTACAATCGCATGATAGAGCGCGGCGGCAAAATTTTCTACAACGCGCCATGTCTGATTGTTATCGCAAAAGACGACTCGGACTATGCCACATTGGACGCGGGCATCGTTAGTCAAAACGTGGCACTTGCTGCCCACGCGCTGGAGCTTGGCAACGTAATATGCGGCATGGCACGCTATGTATTTGATGGCCCACGGGGTGAAGAGTTTAGAAAACGCGCAAACTTCCCAGAAAGTTATGTTTTTGGCATGAGCGTATGCGTGGGCACAGCCCTAAGCGGCAAAGAGCCACACGAACTTGACCTGGCTAAAGTTACGTATGTAAGGGGATAAATATGGGCGATGTATTTAAGGAACAAATTGTAAAACGCAAGGAAACAACTCTGGACACTTTCAAGCGTGCGGGGATTATTTTGTCGGTGTTTGTGCTGTTTTTTATCTTATTACAAACGCCGCTGGCCACTTTTTCGCCAATAATCACATTGGCGGCTGCCTTTGGCGCGTTCTATCTAATAAGTTTTTTGCGTGTGGAATATGAATATGTATTTACCAACGGCGAGTTGGATATTGACATTATCTATAATCGCTCCCGCCGCAAGCGCGTGTTTTCTGCCAATGTAAAGTCGTTTGAAATTATGGCCCATGTAGAAGATACAACACATATGGGTAGTTTTTCTGCCGCTGTCGAAACCCGCGACTATACAAGCGGAACGGTGGGGCAAGACACATATGCGTTTTTGGTAGTTGTAGGCGGCAAGCAAACAAAGGTGTTGATAGAGCCGAATGAAAAAATGATGCACGCGATAGCGGGTGCAATGCCTCGTAGTAGGTTGCATAAGGTGTAGGCTATCCTACTCCTTAACCTGTAATAGTTGCAAGACCTTTGGGCGTATTACCTTCACCACGCTAATAGCAACGCCCAGTACATAGCAAAAAACAAACACAACAATGCTGAATATGAATAAATTTTGCATAGCAAAAACTCGTTCTACTCCATTTAACGCAACCACGATACCTGCGCCAAGCAATAATCCAGCAAAACATAATAACAAATGCTGCCCTGCTACTATAATGCCTGTGCGGCTTTTTGTCGTTCCCATAATACGCAACAATGCTGCTTCCTTTGCAGTTTGTAATATCATAAGCCCCGGGAAAAGCCCGCTGATAATTGCAAGCACAACGGCAATTATCGGAAACAATAGTGTGAATATTTTTAGGTTATTGCCAACTCTATCCAGAGCATATGTGTCAATAAAATACTCGTTACGTTCTACGCCAAATGCCGCTATACGGGTGCGAAGCTCGTCTATCCTGTAGTTATATGTGATGGTAAACTCCACTATGTCGTAAAATACGGTTGGGTTTCGGGTTGTGCCGCCAGGGAAAAATAATTCCTGGTGGGATATTCCTGGTGGTATTAAAACCGTGGTGTTAATGTGCTCGTGGGCGTCGTTTACAGAAACACGACCTACAACCCGAAATATACGACTGTGGAGTTGCGGTGCGAAACGCGAAAGCTCTATATTATCACTCAAGTTTGTATTGTGAAAATCCCAGTCCATTAGCGAACCAAACAAAACCGCAACAGGCCTTGTGCTGTTTAGAAATGCCTCCATGTCATACTCCGGCAAAAACTCAATACGCAATTCTTCTCCTAAAAATCGCTCGAAATCGTTAGATATTACAAATGTTGTCGGAAGAGGGTTATACCCTTCCGCACGCAAAATAGACGGGTGTGTGTCAAACTCTCCTCGCCCGCCGAAAAATTCTAAATACGGGTCATGTACCAGTCCTGTACCCTCTATAGCAGTTGTCCTACCGGGTGTCAGTCGGTCGAAGAATATCACATTTACGGGAATTGTGTCGTACAAAACCTGCGCGGCCTGCCAGCTTGCGATAAATTGCCCAAGGGACACAAACAAAGTCGCCGATACAAAAATTAGTAGAAGCGATTTTACCTTGCTTCGCCATATGTTATGGAAAACATACTTTACGCTATGGAAAAATATGCTTTGCGTTTTAGTAACAACGGGAATATTACCCAAGCTAAACGGTGGAATTGTTTCTCCCACAACGGTTGGTGCTTGTGTGATATGATGCCGCCTACCATAACCGCCTTGCAGTAACACAAGTGGTGGAACTCTGCCAACAATAGCAAGGCCAACCCCTTCCGCTGTCGCCAATACTATCAGCATGGTAAAAATGCTAACCAACACAGTTGCAATTGAAGCCGACACATAAAACCACGCACCAATACCTCCAATTGCAATAGCGATAACACCCAGCAAAAACAACGGCAGGAACAGCGACATACTTGCACGATATCTGCTGCACCCGGTGGCGCGCATTATTGCGTATTCTTTTTTCCGCTGTATTACAAATAAAAATACCACAAGAACAATTGCCGCAACCATGGTTAAAACCAGCGCAAGTATTGCCAATAGTGCCATCCGCTGAGTTAGCAAAAAATCCGTTTCAATTTCGCTCCAACCGCTGTCGGTTAGGGTCAAGCGTAAGCCCAGCTCGTTTTCTATAAACGGAGCATATCTTTCGCGGAAATTGCGCACATTGTGGATATTTCCTATTACAAAACTGAGCTCGCTTGGCTCAATTCGGTGGCCCTCAACTTCATTTGGGTCTATTGGGAGTAGCGATGTTGGCACAAATATTGTATTAGATGAATATGACCAATGCGGGTTATTTGCCTGGTGCAGGTCGTTTGTAAACTCTACATATATGCCCACAATTTCCAAATCTACATATTTTATGGGGGTGGCAAACCGCCCGCGCACACCAGCGGAAACTGCGCCTAGCCCAGCATGTTGGTTGTGTAACCTGTCCGTCAAGCCCAGAGATATTGTGTCGCCAATGGATAGATTATAAAATTCTGCAAGCACATGACTGATTACGGCTACATTTGTGCCATAGTCGGCTGGTGAAATTTTGCGCCCTTCTGCCATGCCGCTAAAACCGTGGGCAAAGCGGGATATTGATGCCATGTCGTTTGTGTACACAACGTCGAAAGTACGCAAGTCGGTGTTAGTAATTTCTATCAATTTTTGTATATCTTCCGGCAAGCTGTAGGTTGATGGAACAACAAGGCTATCAACCCAAAAAGCAGAAAGATTGCACCCTACATTTAGCATATCATCTACCAGGTCGAAACGAGCGACAAGCACATAACGTTCCCCAATTGTTAACTCGTCTACAATGTCGTGGCTCACGCCTGTTTCAGGCCATTGATGTGATGCTCTAAGTCTATTTGATTGAGCCTCGAAAGCGGAGTTCCAGTTTGCGGTAATACGGTCGATGTCCGATTGCTCGACCCAACTTGGAAAGTTACCTCTAAAGTTTGATATAAATGTAAAGTCCCTCATTGCCTGCGATTCTATAATTGCGCGCCCAGCTTCAGGGAGTTCCGTTAATGGTGTAAAATTTGTAAACCTTGCCAGTACATTTCTATTGACATATGGAACTAGTTCTTCGCCTAATGCGGAAGTTGCGTATACGTTTACTGCAAGCAGCGTTGCTTCCACTATCACACGATGGGTGTAGTTGTGAAATGTCTGCCTATCATCTAGGCGAAAAAAAGTATTATGTATGCCTGCGGTCATATAACGTATATCGGTTGATGTTACATAAGTTAGTTTAGAAATTTGCGATATTATTTCTGCGGGCAGTGCTTGATACCGGGTATGTTCCCATGTGCCACTAGGGCTGTCGGGGTTAAAATACATTCCAGTTAAAAATGTACTTGATGCTACAGGAAACACATCCGGCGGAGAAACGTCTACTGTACCTACACCTTGGAATGTTGATTCTATGTACTGGAACTCTTGCAGAGTAGATATATAGTTATTTACACGCGAAAAAAGCCCGAAAGACATGACGGTTATCAGGATGAGCATGATAAGAGTTTTAATTGGCGAGCGTAGGGTTGACTTTATTTGAAGGGAAATGCGCATATAAACATCCTTCCAATTTGTAACAAACAAGAGGCGGTTATCACATGTTCACTGCTTTTCATTATATATGGTTTGCTGTGGCGGCTTTGCTGCTATGGCTTGCTTTGGCTATACGATGGTTTAGCCTTTTTGACGGTTTTGTGAGTCGAGCAATGGCTCTTGGTATGTAATAAGGGGGCTGTCTTGCTTTTGCTTAGCAAGACAGCCCCTTTTTTGTTGTAGTTCCTGCTCTGCCCGCACAGTGGCTAACTGCTATAGTGCATACCTTTAGTGCCTATTGACACCAAAATTATTTCTGATATTAGTTGCGCGCGAGAATGCCATAGTATGACTCATATCACCATCACCACCCGTAACAATACCAGCTGTATTTCCGCCCCATATGGAACCAACAGAGGGTGTGGTAAAAACGACCCCTCCACTATCACCACGTCCTCCCAATGCATTTGTTCTTACTTGATTTGTTAGTCCTAGAAATTCAAAATTGGGGTTTGTGACTATTCCGCTAGTGATTTGCGTTCTCCATCCAACTTTCGCAAACGTATCTCCTTGGCGAATTGTTTCGACTAATCCGATACCCAGTGTTCCGCCAGTTAAATCTATAGTATTTAACATACTGGATTGACCTCGAATATTGATAAATGCAGCGTCAATGAGCCCAAGAGTTTGTACATAATGTTTCATCTACTTATTCACCATAGGGTAGAATCCAGTTGTTAAATTGATTACTAGTTTCTTCAAACAAAATAGCATATGAAGATACAGTAGTCTCTAGGAAGCGTGATATTTCATATTCACTATATGGATACAGTCCTACGATAACCCTGTTCTTCGCAATATCCGTTCCAGCCCATTGAAAACTACATGGTTTATATGATGTACCAATAATATACATCAATTCATTCAAGTAATTGTATGAGAATTGAACATAATTTGTCAATATGTTCAATTCTGAAATTTGATACAGCGTGCTGTATTCCTCTCTCATAACTACATCGTAACACTGTACAATTTGCAATACTAAATTTCCATCACTGTTATAATATATCCCCCCTATATAATCTGGGTACATAGTTTCTCCAGCGCGTGTTCGTGGGAACAAAGATACAATGGCTGCGTCATAAATGCGAGATTGTTCAAGATTGCTTAAAAATTCTTCTCCAAATTCGTTTATGAAATGTTCTTCTAAACTTTCATTGAACTTTCCAAAATAGAGATCGTCACAAATTGATCTTTCATCCACGCTTCCAGCAGCCAAAGGTATAAGCACGCCTAGTGATAATGCCAGTACTAAAAGTAATGATAAAACATATTTTTTCCGCATTTTCAATACCTCCTTTGGGAATGTTCACTGGTCATACAAAGGCCTTTTGTATGACTGGGCAAGGTTGACAACTTCTACCAAATAGTATAGTCACAACTCCAGTTGATGTCAACAAAATGATACAAAAAAAGTTAACAAAAAATACCGATAAATATTGTATATATTGCTGATTTTTCAAACCAGTCCATGTAACCACATTCACCTTTTTTCGGTTGTATCAGCGATTATTCCCTCTTAGAATTATACACAGTTATTCGCAACAATGTTACAATGCTTCTCGTTCAATATAGCGGATAGGCAAAACCCACCCGCCACCATTCAATCCAATTCAAAAGACCACTCCCCCCTCATGCATTTTAGTTTGTATTGTGTGGCCTACAGCGGACATCTCCAATAAGCGCAAAGCAACCTATCAAAGGTGGCACATCACCCTGGCGGTGGGGAACGTATTGTGCAGTTCTTGAAGTAGTGATAACATTTAACTGAAACACCCCGGCAGGTAACGAGACTTTCTCGTTGCCATGCCGGGGATGTTTTTATAGACTTTGTTTGCGTGTGGGATTATTTGATGTGGCGCAGAAGTGCCACTATGGCTATCAAAGAGTGGTCAAACTCATGCCTCGTCCTTTACATTCAAGCTCTATTTTGGAATCATTGTTACACCGCATAACGTAGTCTTGAATAATTTCGGACACTGGACAGTCTCTTCACTCTTTGGGCGGTTTCGGGGACTTTTTCAGCAGTCTCGAACCGTTCCTTGGCTTTTCGTCTGGGTCGTTTTTGTAAACGATTTCAATAAAGTGTAGTTCCGAGGTTTGCGTTTATTCTGCTAATTTCAGAATAGACACCTTGCACTACATTATGATGCCCAACGTGAGTTCCAAGTATTCCGTATTGGGGCGTAGGTGAGGATGTCGGCAGCCTCTGTATTATTATGCCTCCGCTATCTCCACCTGCTCTTTCATAAGTAGCCCTAACAGTTATAACTGGCCCTAAGCCTCCAGGGTGAATATGATTAAGGCGATATATTCTTCCCTCCGAGATAAGGGGTGAAGCTCCACCACCACCACTTACTCTAATGGCAACGGAACCCACTACAGAAATCAATGCTGCTCTATTTATGGCAAACTCTGGCCTACCGATGGTCATTGTTGTATTTGGAGCAAGCGCAAGAAACGCGGTGTCGGTAGTTGCATTTATTCTGCGTATAGTTCCTACGTGTTGCCTACGTGTGTTGAGTGTTCCTGCGTAAAAGTGTTCCCCAACAAAAAGTAAGGGGTTAGTACCATGTGCAGCGGTTACAAATCCAACTTCGTTATTCAGTCGTGCACGAAAACCTATAGATCTGGCAGCACCACTGCTTCGCTCGATTCTACTTCCTGGCTGTATTATGAATGTTGATAGAGGTTCAATACTGTAAGGTTCTACTTCGCAAATACTATGCATTGCGTCATACGATAGCGGCATGATTTGCAGGCATTCATCACTGTAGATTTCTACCTCATTAACGCCATAAATTACATCAATAGAGGGCAATGCAAATTCCAAGCACTCGTCGTCCTCTGAATACCTATGAGAAGAATAGATAAATACGATAGATGAATGACTTACGACGGTTGACTTAAACAAGTCGATTTGCGTGTCGTTATCATCAAAGAGATAAACATTTACCCTGTTGCCAAAAGTATCTATGCTTGCAGTATTTATATTTTGGACAACCACGCAATCACTATTTTGCCAATTGGCAGACATAAAATCAAATATGGTTTCCCACACTTCAAGCAATTCCGCACGTGAATACGTTACATATACCACATTGACATTGCTACTACGCGACATTTGCAAAATGTCATCTGTTGCAGTGCCAACAACCTGTATGGTTAAGTTGCCGTCATCTGCAATGTACATACCGCCGAAAGCCTCTGGGTATAATGTATCATTGTTCCTACCTTGTGGGAGCGCATTGTGAAAGTCATGGGCTATGCTTAAAGCAACATCATGATTTTGCATAAATTCTTCGCCATGCGCATCAATAAGGAGCCGCTCAATGTAATGGTCAAAGTCAGGGTCTCCAAATAAATCTTCCACAAATATCACCTCAAACGTTTGCCCATCATCAGAATGGGTTGGGGTTGCATTTGCAGCTCCAATGTTTAATAGTGACATGAACAATACAAATGCAATCAACAAAGTTAGTACTTTTGATTTTTTCATAAAAAACCTCCTAGAAATTCTACTATTTATCATGCGAGAACTCCTTGCATGACTTAGTCTGCCAGCTAATTAGCTACCCTTGCAATTGAACATACGTTTGCACTAACGGTTACTTTCTTCTTATCATTATACACAACTCTTCACAATAATGATACTCGTTCAATATAGTGGATAGGCAAAACCCACCCGCCACCATTCAATCCAATTCAAAAGACCACTCCCCCTCATGCATTTTAGTTTGTATTGTTAGGCCTATAGTGGCCATTTCCAACAAGTGCAAAGCAAGCTATCAAAAGTGGCACATCACCCGGGCGGCGGGGGACGAAAAGGCCTGGCCGGCTCGCCTCCTGCACCACCGGGGTCGCCACCACGGGCAGCACTCGGCTCGACAACACCATAATCACAGGGTGCTGCATAT
>Ga0123355_10001506_pt1 | contig 32487 bp, 30 predicted proteins | sample TergutEmb28metaG_3_FD_89872 | JGI IMG/M metagenome (GOLD analysis project Ga0123355, IMG submission 89872) | Embiratermes neotenicus P1 segment gut microbial communities from Petit-Saut dam, French Guiana - Emb289 P1 | ecosystem: Host-associated > Arthropoda: Insects > Digestive system > Gut ...
GATTTTCACCACTTTTCGTTGGCCCCTCCTTGCTTGCCTTAATGGCAAGCCGCGTCAGAGCCGCCTCAATTGGCAAAAATCTGTCACGAAAAGTCACCATTGTCGGAGTTGAATACAGCTTCTGATATATCACTATCTTTAAGCATACCTGCATACCGGAAAATGCAATTTCTTGTATGCAGGTATTTTTATGTCGCGTATTTCTCCAACGTATTGACATTTTCTAAGACATATTCTAAGATTACAACGATTCACGCCCCGGAATCGAAAAAGGAATTGAAAAAGAACAAAAAATTTAACAATCAATGTCGTTTCGAAAGAAACAACATCAAACAGCATTGTGTAAAAGTTGGAGGTATTCATGCGCACCACCCATATCACAAAGCCCCTGGAAGTAGAGCGTAAGTGGCTGGTAGTAGACGCCGAAAATCAACTTCTGGGCCGCTTGAGCTCACAGGTAGCTCATATTTTGCGCGGCAAGCATAAGCCGGACTTTAGCCCCTCTGTAGATTGTGGGGACTATGTAATCATCGTAAATGCAGACAAGATCCGCGTAACCGGCAAAAAATTAGACCAGAAAACCTACGTGCGCCATACCGGTTGGATTGGCCACCGCAAAGAGACAAAACTCAAAGTCGTACTTCAGCGCAAGCCAGAGTACGTACTATCTCACGCAATAAAAGGCATGTTGCCTAAGAATAACCTGGGCCGCAAGATGTTTTCCAAGCTTCACGTTTACGCTGGCCCTACTCATAAGCATGAGGCGCAAAAGCCTGAAGTGCTGAATATAACCACTTAAGGTAGAAGGAGATTTATTTTTATGGCAGCAGTTTCATATTATGGTACAGGCAGAAGAAAAAGCGCCGTTGCAAGGGTGTACCTGTTGCCTGGTAAGGGCGACATCATCATAAACAAGCGCGGCATAGATGACTATTTTGGGTTAGAAACCCTTAAATTAATCGTACGTCAACCTTTAGAGCTTACAGGCACGACCGCCAAGTTTGACATTAAAGTAAATGTTTTTGGTGGCGGTTACACTGGGCAAGCCGGTGCAATACGTCACGGCATTTCCAGAGCCTTATTAGAAGCAGACGGTGACTTCCGTGCGCCTCTAAAAAAAGCTGGCTTTTTGACACGCGACCCCCGCATGAAAGAGCGTAAAAAATACGGTCTTAAAGGCGCAAGACGCGCACCACAGTTCTCCAAGCGTTAATGCAGTTGTTCTCGAAAACGGACCCCCGGCCAAGCGCCGGGGGTTTTATGCAGGTGCAAGCTTTTGCCAAAATTAACCTTGTTTTGGAAGTAGTAAGCAAGAGGCCAGATGGGTATCACGAGCTAAAGACTATAATGCAGTCGTTGGCTTTGCACGATACTATTTCTATAACCACTGGTGCAATTGACATATCCCAAGCGTCCCATAAACATGAAGATAATTTTCGATTAATCTGCAGCGACCCTAGCCTCCCTACAGATGACCGCAACCTAGTAACCCGCGCGGCCAAATTCATGATTAAGGAATACGGTATCACTCAGCCAATAACCATAAGGCTAGACAAACGTATCCCGGTAGCGGCAGGTTTAGCTGGCGGCAGTAGCGACTGTGCCGCGGCCATCCTTGGCATAAACAGCTTACTTGACTTGAACATCCCACTACAACAGCAGGCAAACCTGGCCAATGTTGCATGTAATAAGACATTGGGGCATAGCACTGCCTCCTCATTGATGGAAATAGGACAAAACTTTGGAGCAGATGTGCCATTTTGTTTGATGGCCAACGCGTTATTAAACAATATTGGCACACCGCGTACTATTACCGGTGCAAGCAATATAAGCAGTGCAACTGCCTTTGCCGAGGGCATAGGTGAGAAGCTAACACCTCTCCCACCCCACCCTCATGTGTGGATAGTATTAGTCTGCCCAAGCATACCAGTATCAACAGCAGAAATATTTAACCGGTGCAAAGCCGCAACAACAACTTCCGTATGCCCCGACATGATACATGCTATAACCAATGGCGATTTAACAGCTATCGCTAACAACTTCAAAAATGACCTAACCCAAGTAACTATAAAACTACACCCAGAGATACAAGTATTATTAGATGAGATGAAAAACTATGGAGCTATAGGCGCAGCTATGAGCGGCTCAGGCCCCTCTGTGTTTGGCTATTTCAATAACGAAGAAAGTGCTAAGAAGGCAATAATAAAGTTTCAAAATATATCAGGAAGGGCTTTCCTAACTTACATTCGGCATAAAGGGGGTGCGTGATGCCAAAAGATAAACAAACGAATTCCGAAAATGAAGGTTTGCAACAGCTACCTAAACCTATACAGCTAAACCTGCCCAGCTCACGCTCCAAACCAGCACGCCGCCTTCATGAGCCTGACATAAAAAATCAAGCCCCCCGCCAAGAGAAGCCTCCCCCACGAGGGAATGTACCCAAAAGCCACAGCGCTACCTCCGGCAAGCGCTATTTTGACTCTGCACAAAAAGCCTATGGCCAGCGCCGCCAACGCACGCCAAAGGCACCCAAGCAAAAACGCAGATGGTGGTACCACCCCCAGACCGGCCCAATATTGGGGCAGGGGGACAGATTATACACTCCACCACAACCAAAGCAGCCTTTCTTCCCCCCGCATATATGGCGGGTTGTGAGGCTGTGGCCCTTGATGATTATTGGGCTTGCCATTGTTGTTATGGGGATGATAAATGTATTTAGCTACAATGCGTGGGCTGTGTACTTAGGTGGCGAGCTAATTGGCCACATGTCCATAAACCGTGAAATAGAGCAAGAAAGTATCCATTATGATGCCGTACGCCACCGCAGGGATATATTGGGCGCAGATGAAGTACTAGTAAACGAGACGGTAGAAATCCGCACTGTACGCGCAGGCCGCCGCGAGCTTACTACTTCACATGATATGATAAGACTTATAAGTCAAAATTTTACTTACAGGATAATGGCCTCTGCCATATATCTTGAAGGTGAGCGCGTTGCCACACTAAGAAACGAAGCCGAAGCAATACATGTAAAAAATGAAGTAATGGCAAGGTTTATTAACGATGATACAATCTTAGAGCTGTCTGCGTTTGAGGAAGATTTTCAAATAAGAAGAATCGAAATAAACGCAGACAATATGAACGAAAACATGGACAACCCCAACGAAGTTATACATTTCCTAGAACGGCCAATACAAGATATCCACAACCATGTGATAAGAAGCGGCGATACTCAAGGCGCGCTTGCAGCATATTTTAACACCACAGTTAACATGATTGGCTACCTCAACGATATTGCGTCTGACGCAATATTAACCGTAGGCAATATCTTACGCATAGAAATCACCCGCCCACGGCTTACGGTTAGGACTGTAGACGAAATAGAATTTATAGAGCGCATACCCAGGGAAATTGAAACAATAAATAACCCAGACAAGCTATCGACACTGCCATACGAAGTAATCAACGAAGGCCGCGACGGTGAAATACGAGTGATACAGCGCATTACACGGCTTAATGGGGTACAAGTTGGCGTACCAGAGGAAACATACCGCCGCGAGCTAACAACCGCAGTGACAAGGGTAATAGAAGTGGGGACATTAGAATCAGCAATTCAAACACGATAAGATTGGGGCACAGCCCATCTAAAATAAGGGGGAAGTAAAATGGCAGAAAAAATATTAGTAGTGGATGACGAGACTAAAATCGTGGACATACTAACTTATAACTTGCAAAAAGCAGGTTATGAAACAATTGAGGCACATGACGGTGAAGCCGGGCTCAAGATGGCTTTAGAAGAAAATCCAGACTTGGTAATGCTAGACATTATGATGCCCAAGATGGACGGTTATGAGGTTTGTAGGCAAATAAGACTACAATCACAGGTGCCTATTATCATGCTTACAGCTCGTGTAGAAGAGACCGACAAGGTACTAAGTTTCGAGCTGGGTGCAGACGACTATGTAACAAAACCCTTCAATATTAGGGAAACCATGGCTAGGGTCATGGCCAACCTTCGCCGTAGCAGCGGCGGCCTTGCTAAGGAGCAACAAACCAATAATAAGCTAGTGTTTGGCGAAGTGGAAATTGACTTAGACATGCACGAAGTCACCCGAGGCGGAGTTCTTGTAGAACTTACGCGTAGGGAGTATGAGCTGGTAAAATTCCTAGCCCAGCGCAATAATCAAGTATTTTCACGTGAGCAATTGTTCGAAAAAGTATGGTGTTATGAACATTTTGGTGATATGCGTACGGTGGATGTAACCGTAAGGCGGCTAAGGGCCAAGCTAGAACCCGATGATACAGAGCCTACCTACATCTTGACCAAGCGCAAAGTCGGCTACTATTTTACAAGGGAATTTGGTGACGGGACCCCTAATGAATAGCATTAAGCTCAAACTAATAATTATTTATGTAGCGGTTGTTCTCATTGTCATGATTGTTAGCGGCACATTTATGGTGCGAAGCGTTCGTGACGATGAGATTGCCCTTACTTTTTCGCGCCTAGAATCATTTGCAGAGTCGCTGGAAAACAGGATTGTACGCGTGCATGAGCCTCATGATTTTAGGAGGGAAGACCTCTGGGTTATGATGGATGTGTATGATGTACAGGGCATGATTTTGTCTGATATAGGTTTGCCCATAGCCCCTATGGAATTTATTGAGCTCTTTAGCAACCAGAGCTTGATAGATGGCGCTATCTTGGCGGCTGTTGGGGGCGATATTGGTTTTGACACAAGAAGCCGGGCAATTAATACCGACCAAACAATGCAGCGGTGGCTGTCTTATGCCGTGCCGGTGGCTATTGGGAGTGACACATTTATTGTATACACCCGTATTAGCGCAGAGCTAATGAACGAGAGGATTTCTAGGACATTAACAAGCTTGGTTATTACTATACTAATATCTGTTGCGCTTACTGCTTTACTGTGGTTTTTCTTGGCCAACAGGATTACAAACCCCATCGTAACCATGATTGACCGGGCCAAGGCCATGGCCCAAGGTGAGTTGTCACAAGAAATCCCGGTCCATGGCAAGGACGAAATTGGGCAACTGGCTTATAACTTTAACCATATGGCAAGGGAGCTATCCCAGCTTGATACCATGCGCAAGGAGTTTGTAGCCAACGTATCCCACGAGTTGCGTACGCCTCTTACATCTATATGCACCTATACCGAGACGTTGCTTGACGGCGCGATGGAAGACCCCGAAACGGCGGAGCGCTTCCTTAAAATTGTTGATGACGAAGCCCAGCGCATGTCGTTACTTGTGACGGACTTATTAGAGCTTAGCCGCCTAGACAGTGCCCGTACAAAACTTGACCAGGATGTTTTAGACTTGATAGGCTTACTGCGTGTGACTGTCCGCCAAGGCCAGGTTTTGGCCGAGCCCAAAAACCAGACCATCGAGTTTGACCCGCCAGAGGAAGCTTGTTTTATATTGGCCAATGCACCGCGCTTTAACCAAGTTGTGTTTAATATATTGTCAAACTCTATCAAGTACAGCCCCGATGATTCTAAGATAAGTGTGTCTGTAGAAACTACAGATGATGATTATCGTGTATATATTAAAGACCAAGGCGTTGGCATACCCGAAGACAGCATACACCGCATTTTTGAGCGTTTTTACCGGGTGGACAAGGGGCGCTCACGCTCTATGGGTGGTACGGGCTTAGGACTTGCCATTGCCAAAGAAATTATTGAAGAACTTGGTGGCAATATTTATGCGTCCAGCGCTGTTGGCGAAGGGACAACCATGATTTTAAGGATTGATAAGTACATTGAAAAATGATAAAGATATGATAATTGGCGGTGTATGATGGAAAATACGCTAACAACTACACTAAGAAGGGCTAAGTCATTTTTGATTTTGGCCCTTGTTGTGCTTGCTATATATCAAACAGGCAGGTTGTGGTTTGTGCATATGGCAAGCCGCAATTTTTTTGATTATGTAACGGCACGCTTTGTCCCATCTATACCCGAAAGAAGCAGCGAATTTGTGCGGCCTATGCGGGTAGTACGTGGAGTTGGAGACGGGTTGTTTGCTATCCGTTATAGCGAGCATATGGACGAGCTGGCAAGAAACTACTTTGATATGGTAATAACAGAGTTGCTTACAAGTGGCCGCTTTATTGGCGTGTTTGAGACAGATCATGAGCGGATTTTATCGCACCCTGTATTTGTATATGAATATGCATTTGCTATGCCTGGGGATGTGTTTCCTTTGGCTTTTAACCCACGTGCCACTACATTTTTGACCGCACGCGGGATTAGTGTGTTTGAATCTGTAGCGGTGTGGCCGTCTTACGAAGGCCAGGATGTAAGAGTCTTTTTTATAAATGGCAGTCAAATGTGGGAGTTTGTGTTGGATGCAGCCAGGGAACAGTTTAGGGGCTATATCCAGCCTGTCTCACCTAACTTGTTGCATTTTGTTTCTGCTGCTTTGCAGGGGTATGAATATTTACCTGCTGGCAGCTTTGTTGCGCGCAGCGGAGATGTAGGGTCTGCGTATTTCCCTGTTATTGTGTCCAACCCTTATCGCGCCCACCTTGGTGGTACTTTGCATGACATACGCAACCGTGTTGCGCATTTTTTTGATAACCCAGCTACTATTAATGAACGGGTTGCGGGGGATGGCGTGTGGACATTTAGCAATATCCATACGGTAGTGCGCTATTTTGGCTCAGATGTGCTGGAGTATTCTAGCTTCCGCCCGCGCCGCACTAGTACTGTAACCAGCTTTTTGGATGATTTTTCTGCTGCTTGGGCTTTTATTAATGATGACCCGCATGTGATAGCAGAAAACGAAGTTTTCCTTACGGGGTTTGAGCCTCGTGGGGCAGGATATGTGTTTTGGTTTGGGTATATTGTGGACAATTTCCCTATTTTGTTGATAGAAGGCTGGGAGGTATCTTCCGCTGATGACATACTACCGGCACCAATAGAAGTTGTGGTAGAGCAGGGGCGGGTTGTGCGTTATCGTAGGCTGGCCCACAATTTCCGCACAGATACGACACATAGTTGGCTGGAGTTGGACTTTGACAGGTTTATGGAAGGCCACGAAGGCCCGCTTGCTGGCCTACGCCTAGGCTACCGCATGACACCATGGGAAAACCGGCTGCGGGTAGCATGGTGGGGCTGGTATGAAGAAGTAGATGATTGTGAGTACAACTATGATTATGATAATGAATAGATATTAATGATGTATACAAAGGAGGTTATGCATGGAGTGGGAGAAAGCAAAATCATATCTTTTACTGTTTTTTGTATTGCTTAACTTGACTTTGGGTGGGCTAATTTTTATGGAGAGCCGCCGTTACAGGGTCACGCCTGAGCGTGAGCAGACCATTATTAATATCTTGGCGCAAAACAATATCACCATGGACAACAGACTACAGAGGCGCTTCCCGCCTATGCGGATGCTTAATGTCTCTGGTTTTTATTATAATACTGACGAGCTAGTGCGTATTTTTTTTGGCAATGCAACTGTACAGCGTACTACCAGCGCGCGTGGGTATGTAGTTACCCGCCGCCCGGCAGAGTTGGTGATTTCTGACGGGTTTATTTCATATACAAACCAGCGGGGGCGCGGGGGCATAGATGAGCTAACCCCAGCCGAAGCACAGCGCCTTACAGATGCCTTTGTGCACGCATATTGGCCGGATTTTAGGTTGGACATAATATATACCGGCAACGACTGGCTGCTACTTTCTTATAGGCAGGTATACCGCGGGCATATTATTCACTCTAATTTTATAGAATTTTTTGTTACCGAAGACGGGATAACACTGGTAGAGATGCAGTTTAGCCAGGTACTGAATTGGGAAAGTACTGACCCGTTGCCCATTGTATCCCCGGACGAGGCACTCCTGACTTTTTTGCAACGAGTACGGACCCCAGTTGCACCAATGGTTATTACCCACATGGACCTGGTATATTTCCAGGAAGAAGGAGGGACAGACCCGTACGTTACACACAGGGCTGTGCCTTTTTATAGGGTGTTTGTAGCCGGTGATGGCAGTGACCCATTCTTGATTAATGCCATAACCAATGAGATGATTAACTAGACATTTTATAGCCCCGCCGCCCCGGTTAGACCGGTTGCGGTGGGGCTTTTTGTGTGGGCGTTGAAACGCCTGTTATTCTGGACTTTGGACTATGCTTACGGCAGCATATCCCATATCTGCTGTGCTGTTAGGCCGCTTGCGTTTATTTCTATGACAATATCGTCGTACATAATAACTAAGGAAAATATATACCAGCCAGTGTCAACACTCATGTGGCCATCTATCCACACAGCTAAAGTTTCCAGCACCTCTAGTGTTAGGTCTTGTGCGGATATGGCTGGGATAGAAAAGGCCCTGCGTGCGCGGTGAGATTCGCCGTCAAACACTGGCAGGCTTTGACGCCTTTCTAGAAACTCTATGTCGTGAGCATCTAATAAATTTTCTCGATGGTGGAATCCTGCTCTTCTTATCATCCATCTTAGATGGCTGTTGGGGTTGCCGTCCCACCATGCGAGTAGGAAGTCGCTGTTTTGGCATATCCACCTGTTTACCAGCCCTATAGTCATGTCTGCAGGGATGTTGTGTGGCATGTACATGCCAAAGTCTGGGTCATGGCTTGCTTCTTCTAGGGTTATATGGTCGTTGCGCAGTAGTGGTATCTCTGGGTTGGCTAGTACGGTCAGGTCCGCAGCGCCGCCTAATATCAGGCTCGTTATTACTTCTTGAGCAAGGTAATGCATGTTGTCTGGCATGCCAAAAATGCTAACAAGATATCCTATGCCGTCTAGTACAAATACCGCATTGTAAAAGCCCGCTGTGTCGTGAGCAAGGATTGTCACAGGTACCCCATGCATATCAACAACCTGTGTATCGATATCCAGCATCCAATTAGTGCGCCCTGTAGTGACGCTATATGCGTACTCGCAACTGTTGACTTGGATGTTTATATATTGGCCATGCGTGTTTACATATTGGGCATGCACCTCCAACAAAGTGCCGTCGTGTGAATATACTGCCCGGCCTGTATATTTAGCGTCCAAGCTTGGGAAGACGTGAATAAATTGGTCGTGCGTAAGCTCATGTGAGAAAATCATAACTTCGCGCCATGTGTCACCGCCATCGTCGCTAAAATACCTGGGGCTTATGGGTTCTAGATTATTTGGCGAGATTCCACTTGGCTCGCCGGGTTGGTTTGTTAAGTCCTGTTCGCGTTCTTCACGCGGTGGGATGGGTGTGCCGGTTTCGTCTTCACCCGCGCGGTTGTGCATATAGGAACCGTTACCCCCTGCTATACCGCCGCCTTCATGGCCGCCTGGCCCTACCCTTGGTGGTGTTTGTATAGGTGTCCCGGAAGCCCAGTTTTCTGGGGATGCATTGTTGGTGCCATCTAGGCGAAGTACCTGCCCGTCTTGGCCATGGTCGCGTAGGTTGCGTATGGTGCCGGGCATCACCCACATACCCAGTAGTAACACAGCGGCGGTTGCCACAAGCCCGGCATAGCCCAAAACAGAACGGCTTTTGGCGGCTAGTGCCGGTTTTTGTCTTGCTTTTTTTAGTATCCTGCCTTTAAGGGCAGCGTCTGGCGTTATATTATCCATGTAGTTTATATAGTCTTTCATGTTTTAATTCATGCCTCCTTCGTCGGCGGAACAAATAGGTTGGTATGAAAATCCGCTTCGCGGATGTTTCACACTTACTCTCCTTTCAGATGCAGCTATGCGATATTGTAGGTTATTGCTCACCCAAAAAGTCTTTTAACTTGCGCCGGGCGCGGGTTAGTTGCTGGCGCACTGCGGACTCTTTTTGGGATGTTATTTCTGCTATCTCTTTTGTAGAATAGCCTTCGTAATAATACAAATGTATTATGCCGCGATACTTAGAAGGCAGCGCCATAATAGCCTGTACTATACCTAGCTGCCCGTCTGTCTTGGCTGGATAGGTATCTAAAAGCGGTACTGTACGCCGCCACCAGTAGGACCGCAGACGGTTTTTGCATAGGTTTACTGTGACCCTAATAAGCCAAGCTGCTTCATGGTCTGCGGATTCGAACTCTTGCTGCTTTTCGAATAATTTTATGAACGCGTCTTGCACTATATCCTCCGCGTCGGCCTTGGTGCCCATGATGGCAAGTGCCGTACGGTACAATTTGTTTTGGTGTTTTTTGATGACTGCTTCCATCCACGATGCATGGGCAAGCGGCTCTGCCGCGTGAGAGCCGACCCATGATGTGACAGGCTGTTTGCCATATGGCAACTCGGTGCAATCCGCCGGCCGGTTGGATTGAATCTGCATTTGTTTCACTCCCTTCACTTTATATACACTTGATGGGGGTTGAATGTGACATGATGTTATAAATTATTTTGGTGGAGTTTTATTTTACATAAAAAAACCCGCTCTTATTATTTGTAAGGGCGGGAATATCATAACATTATTATATCTTTGGTTTGTGGGATTAATGTGTTGCACTCTGCATTAGCACTATCTCTTTGATGCGGCTCTCTATTGCTCTAACTAGGGAAATACGTCTGTTTTCACCTATTAGCTCAGATTTTGCGAATATTTCCGTACATTCGTCACCCAGTCCATACAAAGCGTTGGGGACAAACCAGCTAAAATCCTTCACCAGTTTGATCTGTTCCATGTGTGTGGAACGGAACGGCTTACTCTTTGCCGGCCGGTTTACTATTTGTGAGTCGTGCCATAGGGATGTACCACTATCATATATTGGCGCAACGCCATGCCATACTAAGGTTTCAGCACTGCGAACAAAGCCAAAATTGTTGTAATGGCGGTCTGTGTTTGCAATGATATAATCCAATACCAACATTTTTTCCAATGCTTGCTGTACATTTGGGACGCCAAGTTCATCAGCACAACGTAGCATATGAACAAAGGCAGAGTCACGGTTATCTCTTGATTGTATCTGCGCAACCCTCCATGCAGGGACAAGTTCTGTTTCAGGTGTGATGAAGGTTTCACACAAGCTATATGGCAAGCCTTCTTGGAACGTGAGCGTATACGGGATATAGGGGATACCAAGCCTTTTCATAATCGCACATGCAATAAGCTCATTGAGTGGCTCTTGTTGATATGGGCCGCTACCGCCCTTCATAAGAATTCTTTTGCCGTCAGAAACAATCCATTTCTTACGTAGCCACCCATCAGATGTGTTATCTGGTGACATAAGGTTGACTTGTTCGTTATCACTAGGTTCGTGTCCGAACAAGATATTACCTACGTCTTGTGAAAAAGTATTATCAAAAAAATTTATATCTGCCCACTTCAAGTCCAAATCTACAGGAGATACCCAATATTGGTCGGACAAACTTAACCCATAGCATTTTGATAAAAGTTCCGTTGTTTGCAACAAATGCATTTGGAACAAAGCGGCTTGAATATTTTCACGGCTTGCAGGTATCGAACGCCCAACCCACCAATCGTTTAATTTCTTGCGTTCGGGCATACCTTTGCTGGGGCCTGAAACCCATGTTGTGCCAACCGGAATGTGAGCGATATTATGAATCTTTCCAATTTTTTCGATGACCCCACTATCATTGTCTATTACAATGTCAACAACAGGGATGTTTTTGTGCATTAGAGTGCAATGCATGAGTGCGCCCTCCTTCTAAGCTGTTCACCCTCCCAACCTCACGAGTAGCCACAACATCCACCCCAGTCCCAGCAGCATCCGCCAACACAACATCCCCTATCCTAACCGGCGCAACCACACTAACCCTATGCACAGCATCAACCACAGCCCTTATAGCCCCCTTGGGAATAGGCCGCGCGGTTTTTACAGACAGCATAGGCATAGCCCCGCCAGCAACCCTTACTGAAGTTGCAATATTGCGTGTAGGGTTTGTAATTTCTTCTTTCGCATACTGGATGCCGGCATTGCACTGGTGGCCAGTTACCTCTATATCACCGCCACTACACACAGTTAATATGCAGCCCACCGGGCAACTAATACATATTATTTTGCTATGTTTATTCATCACATGCCACCTTGCTCTACCATTACCGCAACCTCGCCAACCGGCATGTCAAGCTCAAACTCTACCCTTACCATCTCACTGGGGACAATTATCCGCTTTGTTATAGTTTTAACAACATCACCGTCAGCCAACACCTTAACAACCCCCGGTGCATACACACCATCACTGCGGAAGCTTATAACATAAGGCTGCGTACTGTCCGGCAATATAGTAGTAGGCACGGTATATCGCACGCCACTAAGCGCACGTACGGGTGTCCCCACAATAAAACCTTTATCGGTATCATCAAAACCGGAATTTTCGCCGCTTTCGTTTTCTACCCCCAGTACAAACCGTACTGCATTGGTAGCAGCCTCATATGCTTCCAGTGTTACATAGTCAACCAAGTCGTGGACATGCAACACATTGCCACAAGAAAAAACACCAGCAACAGACGTCTCCAACCGGTTATTGACCAGCGCCCCACCCGTAATAGGCGACAGCTCTACGCCTATCTTCTTAGACAGCTCATTCTCCGGGATAAGCCCTACAGACAATAGTAGCGTATCGCAAGGTACAAAGTGCTCTGTTTCTATAATAGGCTGTAGGTGCTCGTCAACTTTGGCCACATACACGCCTTCTAGTCTATTGGTACCAACTATTCGTGTCACGGTATGAGAAAGATACAGCGGGATATCATAATCATCCAAACATTGGGCGATATTGCGCTTAAGCCCTCCGGAATAAGGCATAATTTCATACACGCCCATTACCTTTGCACCCTCCAATGTTAGCCGCCGCGCCATTATTAGGCCAATATCACCACTGCCCAATATCACGGCCTGCTTACCAGGCAGGCACCCTTTCATGTTAACCAGCTCCTGCGCCACACCGGCAGTAAACACCCCCGCCACCCGCGCACCCGGTATACCCACAGCCCCGCGAGGCCTTTCGCGGCAGCCCATTGCCAGTATAATTGCATGGGCTTTAACAGTCACAAGCCCGTCTTGGGAAACATATGTTAGCTCGCGGTCTGGGGTGATATTTATAACCATGGACTCCATGGCAAAATTAACGCCCAGTTCCCGGGCCCTGTCTATCAGCCGCTGTGCATACTCTGGCCCGGTAAGTTCTTCTTTAAAAATATGCACGCCAAAACCATGATGTATGCACTGGTTGAGTATACCGCCAAGGTACTTACTGCGCTCTATCACCCATACATTTGTAAGGCCTTCTTCCTTGGCGCGTATCGCGGCAGAAAGCCCCGCCGGGCCACCCCCTATTATTGCTAGTTGTATATCGTTCACTACAGCCACCAAGCTTCTTTTTCATGGAGCTCGTCATCTGGTGTTGTGGCGTCTAGTTTTCTTAGCTCGCGGTCTTCTATAAACCCGTCCAAGATATCTTTAAGCACTGCCACGATGGGTATGGCAACAAGCATACCCAACATACCTGCATACGCCCCACCCACAGTAACACTAATAATGACCAACAGCGGGCTAAGAGAAAATGACCCACCCATGAGCTTTGGCTGTATGACATTGCCGTCCAGCTGTTGGATGGCAAACATGATAATTGCCGCAAAAGCCGCCGTGCCCAAGTCCTGGGTAAAGGCCACAACAACAACGGCCACCGCCGTACCAAAAATAGAACCAAAGTACGGGATATAATTTACAATCCCAAGCATAATCCCAAGCACAAGCGCAAAAGGCGAGCCAAAAAGGTACAGTGTTATAGCCATAAGCGTGCCCAAAATAAGCCCATCTATAGTCTGGACATAGATATATTGCCGGAAGTTGAAATTAAGCTTGCCGCAATATTTTAAAATTGTTGCTTCTTTTTTTTCGGAAAACACGGCCTTCAAGAGCCGCCTTGTGAAGATATTAAGCCTCTCCATTTCTATTAGCAGGTAAATAGAAGACACAATAGCAAGGAACGTCCTAAACACACCGGCAAACGCGCCGCCAAACCCAGCAACAATAGAAGCGGTAATGTCCGCAGGGTCAAAGTCAGCCACAAACTCTTGTATCATGGCCAAAGCCCCGTCCCCTTCTTCGAGGTTTAAATCAATAAACGGCAGGTTTAAACTGTTTACCCATGCAACCGCATTTTGCAGCCCCAACATATGAGTATCAAACTCGTTAACAAACTGGGTAATATTGCGTATAAGGGCAGGGATTATAAGGTTTAACGATAGCACAATAAGTGTGACCACAATAATCATAAGGATTAGCACAGCCAGTGGCCGGCTGCGCTTTATTATTATTGGGTTTTTTGTACGCTTAAGTAGGCGCTGTATGCCGCTGCATGGCAAGTTTAAAATATAAGCCAGTACAAGCCCAGTAAAGAAAGGACTAATAACCTCCCATATGCGAGAAAAAAACCCCAAGAAAATGCCAATCTCAGACACAACATGGAAGGCAATAATAATAGCTACAGCCAAAACAAAATACGGTACCATGGACTTGACAATCCTGGACTGGAAAAGTCTGTTCATTGATGTCTCCCTTACACTAATTTTCTAATTTCACTTAGCCCTGTATCCATTACAGAGTCTACACCGTTTTTGTAGTCATCTAGGCTAAGCTTGCACTTGATATGTGGCTGTACGCCTATGTCAATAAACTTTGTGCCATCTGGGTACGTGCAGTTGCGTGTGCAAATCCTAAAACTTCCCCCGCTTTCCAGCTCTACAAGCAGCGGCTGCCCAGTTGAGCCATAGCTGGCACTCCCCACTATGGTTGCGCGTTTTGCCTGGTCTAGCGTAACAAGGAAATCTTCTGCCGCAGAGCCTGTATTACATGACGACAAAACTACAAGCGGCTGGTTTAGTAAAAACGGGCAACCTTCATGGCTAACAGTATGTTTGCCCTCTACATAATACGAGCGCCTTGGGATTTTATATGCCATTTCAAGCCATTCCGAATATCCCCACTCCGCAACTATTTCATCATAGGTTTTATCACCAAAGTTTTGCCTTTTTCCCCATGCTTTATATGTCCCTATGTGTACCATTTTTAAATCACGGCCCGTCGCAAACTCACTGTCTATAAAAGCCTTTGCTACATTGTCGGCGTTACTCGAGTTTCCGCCGCCGTTATTTCTTACGTCAATAATAAAGCCTTTCATATCTTCAAGTATACGTTGGTTTGCGTAAAATTCTTCGCCTAATTGGTCATTGCCGAATGTATCAATTACTATAATCCCTATATTATCTTGTGTCTTGTATATCTTGTGAGATTTAGAGCTGTATAGCTCGTCATAATTACCGGTACTTTTTATGTTGTTATTGTAAGCCCAATTAATTTTATCACCTTTCACGCGTTTAAGTTTAAGGGTCCGGGTTACCCCGTTTTCTTCGACTTCCAACTCTGTTTCGCTGCCTTCTTCCCCGCGTTGTAGAATATTATTTATTTGCCAAAAGGCGCTATCGTATTTTTCGTGCCAGATATATGGCAGGATATTGGTTTGTATATAGTCATTGATATCAACACCGTTAATCTTGTTTACAGGCAAAAATTGTTTAATACCCAGTGCTTCATCCCCATGTGTTATCACATGTTTGCCGCCTATATAATCAAAAAATACCGGCAGGTATGCAAAATTATCTTGTATGGATTTAGGGAAGCCGATATCTGTATGGCCGTCCCGTAAAAGCGCAATAAACTTCGCAAGCTCCATATAATAATCGTACAAGTTGCCTGTGGCCAAGACCCGCGGCAGCGCGTCGCGGTATGCTTTATCCCAATCAAACGAGCTGCCCAACTTCTCCCAAAACGCAAAATTATACTCTGCTTCTTTCCAAATCAGGGATAACTCATAAATCTTAAGCTCATTTGAAATGTTTGACATGCCGCACCTCCGGATATTTTTATAGCAATTCCCCCTTTAAACGGTCTCGTCCGAGCCGAAAATAGCGAACGCTTCAACGCTTTTTCGGCGACAGGCGAGGCTGATTTAAAGGTGAATTGCTATACATTATAACAAACTATATCAAAATAAAAACAGCACCAGGTATGAATTTCTCCCTGGTGCTGCTTGGTTTGTGCTTTTATTTTACATCTGTTTATCCAAGAATAGTAATCACGTCATCCTCGCCAATTGTCAGGTAATCCAGCACACCTAAGTTTTGAATAATCAGGCCTTCGGCGCGGAAGGTTCCTGGGCTTACCACACGGGCATAGTAGTAATACGTACGTACCCTGTCAAAGCGGCCATTAAAATCGTAAAAGATAACGCGCTGCCCTTCGGCGGTTACATGGCGCCACTGCCCCGGTGTGCCGTCATTGCTACCAAACCGTGCAGAGGCAGGTACATGCACAAGCCCAGCAGGCAAGAAGTCTGTAATCTTGTACGAGCCGGTAAGCGCTCTTCTAGAGTAGTCTATGGTTATCTGCACACGCACCAGGTCACCCTGGTCGAATGTAGTGCGGGCAGTGTTTTCTCCAGCGCGGAAGAAGCTGCGTGTTACTGTAATATCTGCGTCCACAATCTCGACTTCGGCCAGCGGCACACGGTGGATAGATACCGCACCCACATCCCCTACTACATTGGTAAGATTAAACTCGTGCAAGTTTTGTGCGGGGATTCTTAGGGTAAAGCTCTGCCCCAGTGACAGGTCACGGGTTACTTCCTCGCCAAATAAGGTATATGTGATGCTTGCAGGCTGGTCGTTTACATGCTGGATTTCGTGGGTAATAAATGAAAGCTGTTGGATGTTTACCAGCAAGTTGTTTGTATGGTGTAGTAGTGTGTACTGGTGCAAGCCTATGCGCTCCGGCATGTTGAGCTGCGCGGCCAACAACGCGACTATAGAAGTAGCTTCTAGTATGTCTGAACGTGTTGTACCTACATATACACGGTAATATGGCGAAATTTGTTGGATATACGGCAAAATGCGGCTGCTGTATAGGGTCTGGGCCATATGCATTTCCCCAAGTGCCACAAACCCCAATGCTATATATGCAACATCTTGTACTGGCAGGTCTTCTACCATTGCATAGTTGTGCAAGTCCATGAGTACAGGCTCGTGCAGCATTGCAAGGCCATATAGTGCACGTGTCCTGTTTTCGGCGTTATCGCCTTCAAATATATTGTATAGGTAATTGCGCAATGAGTGTACGTTTATCTCGTCCATGATAAAGGGCATCAACCTTACCGTAACCGCCAGGTCGCTATCGGCATGCGGTAGCATGGCTATACCGCCGTTTGGCAGCTGGTAATCTTGTGGGTTAAAGCTGTCTTCGCCCACATACAAGCTAATATCAGGGAAGTACTGCCGTATAAGCCTGTTGGCCTCGCGCCGCATGACAAGGCCCTCTATACGTGCGCCGCGCACCCAGCGCATACCCATCAAATCCCACAAAAACTGGCTGCGCCCGCGGTCTGTAAAAGTTATGCGTGTTAGCCCATCCCTACCGGCTTCGAAAGTCGTATTTTGGGTTACGTCATATACTTCTGCAACATCCATCATCCGGTGAGAGTCTATAACTTGGAAATTGTGCCGCACGGCATCACTTAGCCCACCTTGGGTTATAGCACGGATAATAATAGAATGTGCGCCTTCCTCTACCATTTCCCACAGCGGGATATTCACACGCTCAAAAGCAGTACCTTCGGCTGTGATAACAATATCAGGCGCGGCGTAATCCCATACCTCGAAAGTCACACTTTCGCCGGCAGCTAGTGATGTACCAAAGGCATTTACGCCTAATGTAGGCTCGTCGCCCACAAGAAACACATTATTAATGGAATAATGCACAAACATGGGGTTGGTAACTCTAATATTGGATACATCATTGCCCGCGTATAAATCGTCGGATATACCAGAAACGGTTAACCTCCAAGACGTTATATTATCTGGCAAGCGGAAACTAAACGTAGCCACCCCTTGTGCGTTGGTCCTAATTGCAGCGAATATTGCAGTGTCTTCGAAAATTTCACGGATATGAGTTTCGCCCCCTGCGCCGTATCTCATGGCACTTGGCTCTCCAGCCTCGGCTTCTTCGGCAGCAAAAAAGGCATCATCCGAGTCCATCTGCATATCCCTAGCGCCACCCCAGCCCCCAGTCAAGGGTAGTACCATATCGTCATGTCCGTCGCTGGCAAAGGTTGCGTGTGTTGCTATATTGTGCTGCACCCCTGACGGTATATTCCTGTACAAGTTGAACAAAGTCTCTACCGCATAATCCCGTAGTGCAAACAATGCCTCGTCTACAGCTGCGATGTTTATATATGCCTGTTTTGGGTTGCCGCTTGTATCTGTGGCTCTAATGGTTATGGTTGCGGTACCGCTTGGGGTATATACATCTTGGTCTGCTGTGATATCCAGCACCAGTTCGCGGCTGTTGCTGTTAAAGCGCAGGGTTTCGCGCATCCCCCAACCAGAGTGGTAGGTGTGGCCGTTGAAATGCACAGCATATACAGTCGCATTTGGCAGATGTTCGTCATCAAAGGTAAATGTTAATGGGTTAACGCCCACACGGTACTCTAGTATGCCGCCGCTTGCTATAACAAATAAGAAGTTGCCGCGGTCCAACACTTCTGTACCGCTCATTACTGTCAGGGTTACTTCTTCGCCAATATCATAGCCTTCGCCCCACGGCCTGCCACCTTCTAAAAACGGCTCGCCGCTTTCGGCATTCATGAAAAAGTTCCACCAATCACGCCCTATAAATACTTCGTGCGATATCCTGCGGCCATTGCCGTCGGTTGTAGACATACGTGCTATATAGCTCTCACCATCGCGGTTGGGGACAGTAAAATCCCGCGTGGCTTCGCCGTTTGCGCCTGTTGTAAGGTTAAAGCGCTGGATAACTTCTTCGCGGCGGTCATGACGGTACCTGGGGACTACTACGCGCTCTATAAAACAATAGCGCTCGCCAATGCGTACAGGCACCCAATATACACGCACTATTTCCACCGGCAATGACTGTCCAGCAACAGGCCTGTCAAGGAAATCACCGCTATGCTCTGCCGTGCCGTCGTTTAACCTGTCTAGGGTAATTGTGTGTACGTTTACAGATATATTGGCATCTTCGCCGGTACGTGATGCTCGCACTTGTACGTCTATATCGTTTACAAACACTTGTACGCTTGCAGAGCGGTGTGTCCAGCCTATTTCTGGCAGCGTGGCTTCTGCGTTAAAGAACAAGCTTGTTTGCCCTTGCGCGTTGGCATCGGGGTTAATTTGCGCTATGGTTACTTCCATCTCACCGTCAATGTCTGTTGTGCCATTCCGCGCCCATATATCATGGCGCAATTGCCAGCCCCACAGGCTGTATGATACATCCAACTCTGGCACGGGCGTACCTTCGAAAAATTCCGTCCTGGCCGTAAATGTGACGGACTCGCCAACAAAAGCCGCACGCCTGTCTGCAGAGACTATCATCTGGTATGGCGGCTTAACAAAATCCTGCACCTCAAAAAATACAGAGCCCAGCACAATATCACCATGGTATATCGTAAGCCAATATGACCCAGGGTCAAGGTTGGGTAAAGCTATTTCTCCTGTATATGCCCCGCCACGTACATTAAAGGTCTGCCGATGCAGTGTATCACGTGCGTTGGACCACCCAAACCCCCAGCCCTGGGTTAATACAGCGGTTATATAGTTTATTTCTTCATTGCGTTCGCGGTTTTGCGCAAAGCCCCAAAAATGCAAGCTGTCGCTACGTTGGAACAAAGTCCTATCTAGTTGCAATGCAGTCCAGTATGCGTCGCTTGGTTGTGGGGAGCCCCACCAGCCACCCCACGGGTGATGAAGCCCTGTATACCTTGCATAGAAGATAATACAGCGCTTCCCGTCTGGGGCCGTGACAATTAGCATGTCATTAGCATCTGACATGCCACCGCTAAGCGTCACAATCCCGTTTGCGTCTGTTTCACCAGAGCGCTGCGTGTCATGTACTTGTGCGCCGGTGACGGGCTGCCCTGTGGTCATGTCGTTTACCCATATGAGTGTTGTGTCTTGGTCGGCAAATATTTGCACGGCTAGGTCGGTCACTTGCAATATCATCTGGTCGCTTATTTCGTTGTTTATGGAGGCATTGATTATATAAAACCCAGGTGGCAACGCATCCGGTAGATGGAAGGTTTCAAACCAGCTCCAGCTGTCTTGGGTTTGTGACTCGGTTATCACCATATCAGCTATCCGCGTCAAGCGAGATACGTCTACAAAGCTTTCGCGCCATGCAAACCATGTCCACCTGGGTACGGCCAGTAGGTCATGTACCGCATCTACTGCTTGTTCGTTGTCACTAAAACGGTAGACATCAATGTTAACAACGGGGCGTGTGCCGCCCCACTGGTAGTTTACCCTAAAGTTGATATGCGGCGGCTCAAAGGACGGATACTCTGTATAAACAGAAGCAAAATGAACAGAGTCTGTATGTTGGTTTTGCCGCTGCGGGTCATCATCGGCTGTCTCGAAAGAAAATACAAAGTCCTCGTTAATTATCTCGTTTGTGCCAGGCAAACCTATACCGGCAGTGATAGTAACAGTATAAAGTTGCCCCTGCTGTAGAGGGTTTGTGGGCATAAATACTGTTAGTGCCCCACGCTGAATAAACCGCCCTTCTACTGCGGGGTATATGCTAAAGTGCTCGCGTATGTCTGTATGACCTCTGGAAGAAAAATTAATTTCGATACCGGTATTGACAGGCACATTAACGGACTCGTGCCTAGGCAGTGTAGATGTTATTTGAAACTGCGCCGCGGTTTGGATTGCCCAGGTTATGTCCTCTGCACCGTCTTGCAGTAGCCGGAAGATATACAGCCTGTTATGGCCAAGGGCAGAAACGGGCTCAACCAGGAAATTACCGTCATCTATATGTGTCACGACCGGTAACGGTTGGCCGTCTATTGAAATTGCTGGGGTATAGCCGGCGGGTGCACCATACGGGATGGTTAGCACAAACGCGCTTGACACATCTACCCCCGCCGCACCAAAAACCTCCGGCACAAGGGTGTACCCTTCTTTGGGTATTTCAAATATGTCATGCCATGCCAGCGGCATAACAACGGGCATGTTGGCCCGTGAGTCTGCCGCACCCTCTATATACAGGGGCATTTGTGTCATGTCCAGTACAGGTGTTTCTGGAGGTGATTCAGCTTCGTATTCACCCTCTTGCGTTCTGCTGCACGCCGCCATAAGTAGGGCTAGTGCTGTTGTTAGCAGAATTATCATGAGTAGTCTCAGGCTCAGGTTTCGGATTTTCATTAAAATCATTCTCCTTCACATTTGCATGTATTGCGAGTTTTTGCTATTTATTATGCATAACGTGGGAAAATGTATAAGGTTCCGCCATGTGCTTACAAATTTTCATTAAAAATGTGCGTAATAAACTCCGTCGCACCTTGTATAAAGTTCATTTCACCTTCATATGTTCTTATCTTATTTGACGATATGTCTTGACGTTCTTTACCCTTATACCATGAGTTTAATATGATATCTTTCTGTTTATCAATTTCTGTGGAACTAAGTATATTAGGCACATCAATGCTTTGTGACTTTGAAAGATGACGCCAAAATTCATTTCTTCCTTCGTAAGTCAGAGCCAACTCGATATCCAATTTATTGCATTCTTGATGGTGTGTATTGCCATAGTTGACCTCTTTTAATTCATGAGCATATTTTAATTTGAATGGGTTCCATACATGTATGGTGTTGTGCAAGTCACCCAATATATGACAGCAGTAACCCAAGATAAAATCATGGTGCTCATTATATTTATTCTTGTTTAGAAATGCGATTATATTTTTTTGCCATCCATCGTAGTCTGTTATCATCCCCCATACTTCGTCACCGGTAATCAAATGGGACGCTTTTTTATACTCCGATACATAATTTGCTCTTTGATGTACAGCATCAGGGGCTATGCTACCTAAATAGAACTGTGGCAAGCTTTTGATATGACTGGCAAATATTTTAGATATATTTTCGGAAATAATTAGGTGCGTCATTGTAAATGCCATGTACCTTCCTCGCCTTCGTATAATCTTGGTTCTTTTATATCCTAAGTCGCTTTAGCCTCAAGCATGTATAAGATTTCATTACCTACATATTTGTGCCCAAGTAGCATAAACTTGCCCAACTCGCCGCTGGCCATTGCTTTCTCGAAAGCGGCTGTATAATGCTTAGACATGCCTTTCTCGCGGCCGCCCAGGCTTTTTAGGGGGTAGGTTATCAACAGGTAGCGGGTATTTAGCTCGCGGGCTAGTTTGTAGCCGCTGCCGGGCGCTTGGGCTTCCAGTACAGGGATGAGCTTACACATAAGTGCTATATCGGCTTGTGCATTTGGGGTATAAACAGCTAGGTCTTCACACAGGGCCAAGGACGGCAAGCCCAAACACACACAAAAACGGTTAATCAAAATTGCTACCCGCGTGTCTATATCGTATGCGTGGTAGGACTTTAGATTAACCGCTGTAGTTGGGCATAATTGCAAGTCGTTTGCCGCAGCCAGCAAATATGGGATCGAAAACGGGTTATAACCGCAGCCTATGTCTAGGATAGATTCCACAGGGTCTGTGTGGGATAGGATAAACTCATAAAACTGCGCATAGTAGGGCAAGCGCTCCTTGGTAGACGCGTGCAGGGATAATAATGATGTGGCAGTATCTAATATGAGCGAGGTATTAGAATTGTCGCGCTCTAGGCATTGCTCTAGCATGGTTATTGCTGCAGCCGCTTTTTTGTGGGCGTTGTCTTGGGTATAGGCCCCGTACAACTGGTGTAGTTTTGACTTTACGGCTTTTGTGCAGTCTGCGCTTTTTTTATGGCCTTTTTCTGTTTCCAACTGTAGCCGCGCTATTAGCGGCTGGTGTACTGAGGCGTATTTTTTTGTCACGATAGTATCTCCATTAGCATTGTATAAAACCGCAAATTGTGAATTGTCGCGAGTCTACTCCCAAGCCCGTCGCCTATGCTTAGCAGGTGCCTTATATACGCGCGGGAATAATTAACGCATGCATAGCAGTCACATAGTGCAGAAATAGGGCGCGGGTCACGCCGGTAGATATCATCCAGGGGGTAGATATATTGGTAAAAATCGCGGGTCAGGCCTAGATCTATGTTTGCAGGTGCTTCAAATTCTTCATTAAATACGTATAGCCGGTTGTGACGGGCCTCGCGGGTTGGGATAACACAGTCAAACAGGTTAAAGCCCATTTTTACACAGGCAACAATATTTTCTGGCTTGCCTACGCCCATTGCGTATTTTACCATGCTGCTTGGGATAAGCTCTGCTGTGTATGCCAGTATTTCTTCTGTCAGGTGCCCGTTTTCGTCTAGTGGCCAACCGCCAAAGCCAAACCCTGCGTAGCCCATTTCCAATAACGCTGCGGCGCATTGCTTGCGAAGTGCCTTGTCATTGCCGCCTTGTACAATGCCAAAAAGTAATGGTTTGTGCTTAGTACCGGCATGTTGCATAAATGTATCCATACACCGCTTGCCCCATTTGATGGTCACATCCACGGCTTTGGCTTGTATCTCATATGGGTCGCTTGGGTGGGTGCAGTAGTCCAGCGCCATCAAAACATCCGAGCCGTATGACAATTGGGACTGTATGCATTTTTCTGGGGAAAGCGTGGTTTTTTTACCGTCGCGTCTAAATATGATTTCGTTTGGGCGGATTTCACCAAGCGCGGCGTTTTCCCGTATCAGTGAAAATACTTGAAACCCGCCAGAGTCTGTGATTATGGGCCGTTCCCACCCTGCAAAGCGGTGAAGCCCCCCAAGGCTTTTTATTGTAGCGGCACCGGGCTTTGTCATGAGATGATATGCATTCATGACAAGCCCCTGCACTCCGCAATTTACAAGGTCAGCGCTGTCAACAGTACGCACAACACCTCTTGTAGCGTCTGGGAAGAAGGCAGGCAAGGGTACGTTGCCACGTGACAAGGAAAGGTTGGTCATTTGTTTCTCCATTCTAAGGCTTGTTCTTATTCATGCCACAGCTCTTTTAGCCGTAGCGTTGCGGCATATATGGCTTTTTTGCCGCCCGGTATGCGCAAGTTTTTTTGGGTTTCGTGAAGCATGTTTGCGGCATCTTTTAAACTACAGTTGTTGTTTATCATAATGTCAACCAGTTGCGCTTCCAATGATATTGTGGGTGCGGTATTTTCGGGCTTTGCTATTACCGGAAGCAAAGCTATGCCTGTATACTCGCCCTTTTTTGCGCTTGGGTTTTGCGATAATTCTGCCAAGACTTGTGCCGGCGTACCACGGTATGTCCGTTCGAATTTCTTGGTCAAGTCGTTGCAAAGGCATATGCTTGACGTGGGGTAAGACGCTTCCAACAGGCCAAGTGTCTTGTGAATGCGCAGCGGTGACTCGTAAAACACAGCCGGGATGCTGGTGTTTTTGTTAACGCCCGTGATATCCCCACTTGCCAACATGTCCCATACTTCTGCTTGCTCTTTTACTGTGCGCGGCATAAAGCCCAAAAATACAAACCGTGACGCATCAAACCCGGACACAGAAAGCGCCGCGGCTATGGCATTGGCCCCGCACACAGCCACAACTGCTATACCACACGCAACAGCCATGCCTACCAGCTTATGCCCAGGGTCAGAAATAGAGGGCGTACCAGCATCAGAAATAAGTGCGATATCCTTCCCGCCCAAAAGGGCAGACACAAAAAAATCGCCCCGCTTGTCTTCATTAAACTTGTGGCACGAAAATAACGGGGTGCGTATGCCAAAATGGGACAATAACCCCCGGCTATGGCGGGTGTCTTCTGCTGCAATCATATCAACACCAGATAGTACCTCCACCGCCCGCGGGGTCATGTCTGCCAAGTTGCCTATGGGTGTTGCTACTATATACAGTGTGCCGGGCATGAGTACCTCCTTTGCCGGTATGCGGTTTTGATATTATTGGTAAAGGCGATTTATAGCAAATCCCCCTTTAAACGGTCCCGCCCGAGCCGAAAATAGCGGACGTTTCAATGCTTTTTCGGCGATAGGTGGGGCCGATTTAAAGGTGAATTGCTATATTCTGGTTTTGATACTATTGATAAAGGATTTCTTCCGGTATGGGGGTCTTACCTCCATACTGCTAAGGCGCTATTATTCTATAATGATATCGTAATTTTACAAGACTTGTGGTAATCTTCCAATAGACATCATCTGAAATACCGAATTACAGGACGGTGGACCATGAAAAAGGTAGACATACTGGGCATACCCTTCGACGCCATGAGTGTAAACGAAGCCCTAGACCTACTAGAATCCTACTTAAACGAGTCACACAATCACATAGTAGTAACTCCCAACCCCGAAGGGGTCATGCAAGCCCAAAGAAACCCTGCCTTCCGCGAGGCATTGCTGGCTGCCGATTTGCGGCTGGCAGACGGTATAGGCATAGTACTAGCCTCCCGCTACTTGCGAAACCCCATCCACACCAGGGTCCGGGGTGTGGACACAATTTATGCACTGCTAGAAAGGTTAACAACAAAAGGCCAAAAGCACACGGCTTATTTCTTAGGTGGCGCACCAGGCGTTGCATTAAAGGCTAAGCTGGAAATGGAAAGCCGTTTCCCTGCGCTGTCTGTTGTGGGCCACCACCATGGTTATTTTAACGCGGACGAAGAAGCTGTAATCTTGGATGAACTAAACCGCCTAAAGCCGGATATAATGCTAGTATGTACAGGTATGCCCCGCGCCGAGATATGGGCAACAAAGCATAGGGATATACCAGCACGTATAACCCTATGCCTTGGTGGCACGTTGGACGTTATGTCCGGCAACGCAAAGCTGCCCCCACCCATTGTGCGCAAGCTTGGGCTAGAGTGGCTATACAGGCTGCTACGCCAGTCCAAACCCGTAAAAGGCCAACCCAGCCGTATAAAGCGGCAGTTGGACATCCCACGCTTTGTATTTGCAGTGCTTAGAAGTTGCCGTAAAAGGGGAAATTGACATGATAAAGAACATATTAAAGAGCGAACAAACCTCACGCTACATCAAGGACTATCTTATAATCGTACTTGGGGTTTTCTTGCTCGCCTACTCTGTTGTGGCGTTTTTCCAGCCACACAACATGGTAATTGGCGGGGTGTCGGGCCTTGGGGTTATTATTTCCGACTATTCGACCAGGCTGTTTGGCAGGGCAATTCCCTTATGGCTTAACAACCTGGCATTTAACATACCGCTTTTTGTAATAGGCGCGTTTACCTTAAAGGGCGAAAGTATAGTCAAGTCTGCGTTTGCTACGTTCTTTTTTACATTTGCGCTATTCGTGGTGCAATTCTTCCCGGTACCGGCCAATGACGTTGTACTGGCCACCATCTTTGGCGGCGTGATTTCCGGTGCAGGTGTGGGCCTGGTGCTACGCGCAATGGCAACCACCGGCGGCACAACGCTGGCAGGGGCAATAGTCCACAATTCACTTCTAAAGCATGTATCCGTCGCCAGAGTTATATTTGCCATAGACGGCACAATAGTTATTATTGGGCTGGTGGCCTTTGGCCCGGTCGCAACCATGTATGCGGTTGCGGCTATCTACGTCTCAACTAAGGTCATGGAAGCGGTACTTGAAGGTATGCATTTTGCCAAAGCCGCCTTTGTGATATCAGAAAAATCCGAAACTATAGCAGATCATGTAATGGCCAACTTAGACCGCGGCGTTACAGAACTTAAAGGGCGGGGTATGTATACCAAGCAGGATAAGAATGTTCTTATCTGCGTGGTAAGTACTAAGGAACTTATCAAGCTTAAACAGCTAGTTTCTGAAATTGACGCAAACGCATTTGTGATTGTGGCAGATGTGCGCGAGGTGCTTGGCGAGGGGTTTAAACCGCATTCGTAGGTTTAAAACCTGTGTTCAATTTTACTTCACCAACACAGGCACCCATATCTCCCAAGGATGCGATTCTGACCCAATCCCCTCACCCGTAGGCGCATAAAACCTCTCCAAATTTGGTTTGGTTTCGTCGCGTTTATACCCGCTGGATGGAAACCACTCTGTAAGTATACGGCCATAAGCCTCCGCCGTTGTGTCCCGGTTCATCACATTGGTAAAGGAGAATACAGCCCATGTTGCGGCCGGTATCTCCTCACATTTTTCTGGGGACGCCGTTTCAATGTTTTCATCTGTACCTACAAGTACTTTAACTTTCCCGTCCTGAGACGAAAATTGATACGCCGCAATAACAGCACGTCTGCGAAATTCTTTTGCTTCTTTCTTACTGGGTAGCGCGTCGGGCAACACATCAGCCAGGAACATATTCATTTTCAAGTCTGCGCTACTGTTGGTGATTGTACCGTCGTATGCGATATGCGTTACTGTGAGCATACCATCCGCACTCACGATTCCTTTTGCCGTACCGTTTGGCAAATCCATTACGAACTCACTCGTTTCCTGCGTGCCTACAGGTGTAGGTTCTGGCTTGGGTTTGGTCAGCCACATAGTTGGCAGAGTAAAATCCTGCATGTCCTCTACGGCATAGTGGGTTGCATGGGCGGCAATAGTAAAACTGTCGCGTTTTTCGATTCTAAATTCCATCTCATCTACTCCTTTTATTGTGAATTTGAAGGAGATTGGCGGATAGGTCTTTAGGGTCATCCCGTTATCGCGGGCAGCCGAAGGTGTAACTCCATGCAAGTCCTTAAACGCCTTAGCGAACGATGTCGGCGATTCGTAGCAATACTTATACGCGATATCGATAATCTTCTCGCCACTGTTTTGGATATCGAATACGGCCTGCGATAAACGCCTACGACGGATATATTCTGCAACGGGTACTCCTGTCATAAAAGAAAACACCCGGAAAAACTCGTACACAGAACAACCAACCATCCGCGAAAGTGATTCGTAATCTATAACATCTTGCAAGTTTGCTTCGATATGCTCTACGATATCGTTCATTCCCTTAAGCCAATCCATGTATCTCCCTCCTTTCACAACGATTATAAATGAGTGTCGAATGCTTCTTCTCCATTTTTCTTGCAGAGTTTGGATAGCATATCATAAATTTACCAGTATAATTTATCCACTCCAGGAAATGCTTGTATAACATAAATAAGCATTTTGGAGGGAGAAGTATGTACAGCAGCAAAGTTGAAATTTGCGGCGTCAACACCTCAAAACTGCCAGTCTTGAAGGGAGAGGAAAAACGCAAATTATTTGAATTAATACTAGAAGGTGACACAGAAGCACGAGAACAATATATCTTTGGCAACCTACGGCTAGTACTAAGCATTATACAGCGCTTTAACAACCGCGGTGAATATGTAGACGACATATTTCAAGTAGGCTGCATAGGGTTAATAAAGGCCATTGATAATTTTGACATAACCCAGGGTGTGCAGTTTTCCACTTATGCTGTGCCTATGATTATCGGCGAAATACGGCGCTATCTAAGGGACAATAATACAATAAGGGTAAGCCGTTCGCTAAGGGATACGGCTTACAAGGCCCTGTCTGTCAAAGAGCGGCTAACCAACAAAAACGCCAAAGAGCCAGACATAGAAGAAATAGCCCGTGAGATGGAGCTCCCCAAAGAAGATATCATCTTTGCACTAGACGCCATCCAAGACCCGGTGTCCCTTTTTGAGCCAGTGTATAACGATGGTGCAGATGCCATTTTCGTGATGGACCAAGTAAGCGACGAAAAGAACACAGACAACCGCTGGCTAGAGAATCTTTCCTTAACAGAGGCACTAAAGCGCTTAAACGACAGGGAGAAGATGATACTAGGGTTGCGGTTTTTTGAAGGCAAAACGCAGATGGAAGTAGCCGACGAGATAGGTATCAGTCAAGCACAAGTATCCCGCCTAGAAAAAAACGCCTTAAAAAACATGAAAAAATATATTTCATAGCGCTGCAATAAAATGTTGTGAATAGCTTCAAAATGTTACGGTTAACCAACATTTTGTCGAAATATTGAAAAGCTGCGCAATGATATGGTACAATTTTTTTGTGTTCGTGTATCGGATACTACAACACTAGGGCGAGAGCCCTACACAATCATCATGTTAACGCGATAGGAGGCGAATTGCATGGAAGTACTAAAAGTATCATCAAAGTCGGAACCAAAGTCGGTTGCAGGAGCCATTGCCGCAATCTTGCGCAATGACCAACCAGTAGAAGTCAACGCCATTGGCGCTGCGGCCGTTAACCAAGTGGTTAAAAGCATAGCCGTAGCAAGGGGTTATGTAGCACCCAACGGCATTGATTTGGTATGCATCCCGGCTTTTGCACAGCTAGAAGTAGACGGAAAAGAAAAAACCTCTATCCGCTTCATAGTGGAAAAGAGATAGTTTGACACCGGCCAAGCCGCTGGTTATAATTGTGGAGCTTTGGGGAGTTATTACCTAAAGCGCCCAGCCCGAGTGGCGGAATGGCAGACGCGGTGGATTCAAAATCCACTGCCGGCAACGGCGTGGGGGTTCAAGTCCCTTCTCGGGCAAGTTTGGCCCTGAATCTATTAATGATTCAGGGCTTTTTGTTTTCCTTTTTTTATGGTTATGCAGCGCTACACGCGGGGGTTTAATTCATAATCCACTGGGATGTTCCCACGAGTGTAACAGTAAATAAATTATGACTATAGGAGGGTTGTGTTGAATAATGGTATCTACCACTTTATAATCTAATTGTTGTTCGTAGTTTTGGCAGCATCATAACGGCTTAAACAGTTGTAGGTAGATTAATGGAGGGCTGTGTTATGAAGAAAACAAAAATAAAAATCGTCAAGCTCGGATACCAAAAAAATAATATAGTGTTTGATAAACTGAAAAAGTATAAAAGTAAAATATTTGAAGTTGAAATTTTCGAGCAAGATTTACCTAAATGCGATTTTGAGTGGGGTTATTCGTTCGATACACTAAGAGACATATTGACAACTAATTTTGACGAAAAATATTTTAATATATGTATCGGCTATCTTGATGCAACGATTGAAAACAATTTATTTGGTAAAAAATTGAAAGATAATAATGTGACTGTTGTGTCGTTTTATCAAATCGAAAAAATTCTATCTGACAACAACATTGATATTTTTAATTTCGTACTATCAATGATTTATAGGCATTTGACGAGATACATAGTGGTTGGAGAAAGTTTATCGCACAGTGCAACAAGGTCATGCTTGTTTGATATGTGTGGCAATAAAAATGATGTGATTTATTGTTCAAGTCAACCCATTATTTGCAACATATGCGAATCAAAAATCAAGAAGGTACAAACACCAGATGGCTATTTAGCTGTATTAAAAAAGGAGTTAAAGAGAATAAGAAAGCATAATTATTATGTCATTGTTGAAGCCATAAAGAAGCATCCTTATTTATCATTGTTTATAGGCATTATATCAGGCATAATCATTGGATTAATTACTAACTTTATTTTTGAATTATTGATGAATTATTTTATGAGATGATATTTTTTTTGAATTGCAGCAACTTCAACAACAAGCTAATCAATAAAATCAAGGGTTCATTCTATTTAAGGGAGGTTCTAAATGCAAACAGATGAAGCAAGTAGATTAAGAAAAGAATGGGGAGGCAAACCATGTAATCACCCCAGTACGGAAAGAGAGTATTTTTTAGGGGCGAGTACAGGTGATTTAGTTTGCACCTCCTGTGGAGAATCATTTAGTAGTCAAGAACTTCAACGAATAAGAAATCTTAACATAGAGGAAATTGATTCTCAATAAATTACTAGTTTGTTTATGTAGGAGATACGGCTTATGAGGAAGTGGTTAAAATCAGCTTGGGGTATAAGTATAGTAACAGCGCTATTTAGTTTCATCCTTACAGTTAGTTATGACTGGCTAGGAGACAGGCCCATATTTAGCACGATGTGGTCACTAATAATAATCGTATGGAGAGGCATTGTAACATTTCTTAATTTCGAGTTAAGAGTTTGGTGGATTATTGTTGGAGTATTTACGATGATTGTTATTGCATATATTTGGAGTCGAATAAGCGATACATCTAACCCAGCACCATTTTTAAGCTATAGAAAGGATTCAATTAAAGGTTGGAACTGGGAATGGAGATGGTACAAAAACCATTATGGCAAGTGGGATATTGATGGTTTGCATCCTGTTTGTCCAAAATGTGAAACGCCAATAGTAGAATCATTTAATATTTACAACATTGCATATAATTGCCTGAGATGTAATTATTCCACCAAGGATAGGCTCCCAAATTTTGAACATATAAAAGTGGTTATACTTGATAACATAAAAAAGGATATATACAAGTAATACCAACCATAATGAAGAATCACTTACAATAAAATCATGGTTTGATAACCACCAAGGGAGCGAGATAACAATGCTTCATTTTTTGTTGCCATACAAAACCTCAATTTAAGCCACTTTTCCGTAATGATAACCACGCCAATAAATTTGCATTCTGCATTTGTAAGACCGTTTTAAGGGTAACGAACACAAACAAATACGAATCTCAGAAAATCACGTCGACAACCGAGTGGAAAATCGGCGGCTTTAAGCCGTTTTTCGCGATGTGTTGTCGCCGATGATTATCGAGATTCGTATAAGAAGCTGTATTCATAGACAGCAATACTCAAATTGGTGCGGGCACTACAAGCTGGCAGTTTTGATGATTGGGCCAAAAGCGATCACTTTAAACTGCGGACATGAGTACAGGTATATATGCTATCCTTAGACCATGTGCCAAACCGGGAAACATAAGGCATGAAACTATCAAGCTTGACAGGCGCATTAATATCAAATGTAGGCATAAGCTCAATAACAGTAGGACTTCCGAACCTAATGCTTGTCTCAAATTCACGTATCACATTCAGCCCTAACACCCCTGTCGTAAAAGTATCGGACATATCTATAGCGTAGACTAGCACTGGCCCAAGAGAAATGCGTAAACCCGTCATGTCCAATAATTCCAAATTATGCAACACTATTTCTTTTGCCTTTAAGCCAGAATTGCCCACAGTATCAACCCGTGCATCTCGCCCAGCGTCTACATCGTACCCTGCACGTTTCAATGTAAAACTGTCTATAACCGTCATGTATGCGCCTGTATCAAATGTCATTAGCAACTCATCAGGTTTGCCAATTACACCAATGTTACGTGGCAGAACAACTGGAACATCAAGTGAAGTTTTCCAAAAATCAACTTTTAGTTTTAGCAAGAAATACCCCACCCATCCAATTGCTACGTTTGTTTTGAGTAATCCCCACAGTCAAATCTTCCGCATCAGAATGAAGCGCATCATATAATTCGTACAGTCTTAACTTATCTGTACCATAATAACGCGCAACAGCCATTTTTTCACCGTTTTTGTATGATACATCGCTAAACACCATCCAGTAGCCATATAAATCATCACGCCATTCATCCAGCGGCTTTAGTGCAGAATCCTTAACCTCTTTTACCCATAAATCATGTTCCATCTTGCACAGCCCCTTTCCATATGAACAGTATACCACCGCTTAGATATACTTGAAAATACCCGCATTGACAGGCAAAAATCACATCTGTATACTTAACTTAATCCCATGCGTGAAATACGCAAATGTCCTA